>Ga0180431_10000327_pt1 | contig 68200 bp, 50 predicted proteins | sample SS_ome_11_FD_132459 | JGI IMG/M metagenome (GOLD analysis project Ga0180431, IMG submission 132459) | Hypersaline lake sediment archaeal communities from the Salton Sea, California, USA - SS_1_MS_1 metaG | ecosystem: Environmental > Aquatic > Non-marine Saline and Alkaline > Hypersaline >...
CATCGGCCAGTTTTGGCTGAAGCGTACGCAAGAAACTCATATGAAGACGCCGACTGTCACTCATAGTATCAGGTTACATCCTGACACTCGAAATGTCAATGTTAAAAGTGTTAGTCCATGAGGGTGGAGGACACTCATATCTCGATCAGTCGGCGGTGTGGAACTGTCGGCGCGGCCGCCCATCACCGCGTAGCGCAGGCTGCCGTGGCCCACCAGAAAGGCGGCATTGAACAATAGGCCATTGCTTTCGAGCGTGTCCAGGAACTCGGCCATCAAGCGCCAGCGGTAAGGAAGGGCCTGCTCTCCCCGCAGCATCTCGGAAAACTCGTCCAACAGGGGCCGGGATTCATCCGTGACAGGGGCGGGGGAAAAGCCGCAGTTGCCAGTGACCAGGGTGGTGATGCCTTGCAGGAGCAACGGGGTCAGAATCTGGTCGTGGTTGGGGAGGGGAAGAATCCAGTCGGAGTGAGAGTGGACGTCAATAAAGCCTGGGGCGACGATCAGGCCGGCGGCGTCGAGGGTCTGACGTCCGGTTAGCTGCTCGCCGGCGGCGATGGCGGTGATCTTGCCGTTACGGACACCCAGGTCAGCCCGGAAGCGAGGGCGGCCGGTGCCGTCAATTACAGTGCCATTGGTGATGGCGAGGTCGAAATCCATTGTAGAGTCTCCTTTCCACGTTGGATTTTACCTCACCCCACTCACTAGTGCAAGTTTGGGCAGCGGCTCGTTTGCAACGCTCCGTTCGAGTTAGAGTCACTAGAATAGAAACACGGGCCAGGAATTCAGGCAACCCCGTAAGCCGCTCTGAGGGTCGTCGCTCTGGAGGGCGTTGTGGGCTTTGCTTCTAGCCGGTGGCGCAGTTTTTCACGGCCGTAGTGGAGTCGAGATTTGACCGTGCCGGCCGGGCAGTTAAGGATCAGCGCGATCTCGTTCACGCTGAGCGAGTTCAAATAGAAAAGAACAATGACGACACGGTGTTTGATCTCTAACGAAGAGATGGCGTCCATCACTTTGCTGCGCACGTCGTTTCTTTCGGCTTGCCATTCTGGGGAACAATAGGGAGGGCTGACCAACCGGTACATCACATCATTGAGCGACGTTTGCGAACACTTACCGCGCCTGGCCCAATTGTAGGCCAGGTTGACCGTGACGCGGTAGAGCCAGGGTCGTAGCGGCAACGAACTATCTACACTGTGGGCGTACCTGTGTAGGCGCAAGAAACAATCCTGGAGAATATCGTCGGCTGCCGATGGATCGTGAGTGATGGTCAAGGCGGTCCGGTACACGCTCATCTTGTGGCGTTCGTACAACACCCCCAGGGCATCCAAGTCGCCGGATTGGAGCTTGGCGATTAGCTGCCCGTCGTCTGGTCTAGCAGGCATCTACCCCCTCCTCTCTATTTGTGCTATTGGCCCAACAATTGGCGATCGTTTCCAGCAGCCGCTCCGGCGGATCGCCTTTACTGACGAACGCGTCGGCCCCGGCGGATAGGGCCGCGAAGCGCACCTCCGGCCGCCCGCTGAGGGCGATCACAGCAGGTCCGGGAGGCACCTCTCGCAAGACGGAGAGTGAATCCAACGCTGCCAGCCCCGGCAATTCCCAACCGAGTAGCACCAGATCGGGATGAGTCGCTCTGATTTGAACCAACAAACCCTCAGCATCGTCAGACTCGCCCACTACCTGCATTCCGGGTTGTTGTTCCAACAATACACGCAACGCGAACCGGACTCTCGGTTGGGCGTCGGCGAGCAGGATACGCATACACATCACACCTCGTCAATGAACCTGGCTTTCACGCGGATTAGTATAAGACAAAAATTCCCCAGACGCATCGGACATCTGGGGAATTTCGTAATTGTACGAATGTTCAATTTTTCTATCAGTCAAATGACCAATTTGCTCCGCAGCGCCAGGGCGACCGCCTCCGCACGATTAGAAACACCCAGTTTGGACAGGATGTGGCTGACGTGTGCTCTAGCTGTCGAGCAACTGATGGTCAACCGCTCGGCGATTTCCAGGTTGGTCAATCCGTCGGCCATCAGAGTCAAAACTTCTCGCTCGCGGGGGGTCAGTTCATAACCCACCTCTGACTCCCGGCTGGCGGCCTGGATCAGTGCCCGGGTTGCCTCCGGGGCCAGTGTAGGACGTCCTGCGCAGGCTGCCCGGATCGCCTCGGCCAACTCGTCCACCGATACGTTCTTCAATAGATAACTGATGGCCCCGGCTTGGAGCGCTTCTTGTACCAACTCTTTCTCTTGAAAGCTGGTCAGGGCAATGACCTGTGTATGCGGGTATCGCTCGCGAATGATCCGAGTGGTCGTCGCGCCATCTATCCCAGGCATTACCAGGTCCATCAGGATCACGTCCGGCCGGAATTGCTCGCACATGCGCAGGGCCTCCTCGCCGCTGCTGGCCTCGCCGGCCAATTCCAGATCGGTCTTGGTCTTTAGAAAGGCCGCCAGCCCCCTGCGAACCATTGCATGGTCGTCAACGAGCATCACTCGAATGAGGTTCGGGTCGCCCATATTACTCTCCTGTTAGAGTGTGTCTCGGGGTTTGTTCAACTGGCTTTTCGCGTGTCATAGTGAGCCGTCGCTTTTGAAGACGCTTAATCTTATCACATCTGCTCCACCCGCGCAACAAGCAGGCCGCGTCCGGCGGCTATGGAAAGCCGCCTACAGTATGTCGAGGAAATCGCGGAGCGCTGCGCCGGTCTCTGCCGGCCGCTCCATCGGCGCCAGGTGGCCGGCGTCGGAGATGAGAGCGAAGCGCGCCTGGGGGAGCAGCCGTCTCATCCGCGCCAGGCTCTCGGGCCGGAAGGTTGCCGACCGCTCGCCGCGGACGACCAGCGCGGGAAGGCGCAGTTTCGGCACGGCTCGCCAGACGTCGGTCGGCGCGGTGGAGAATATGTGCGCCTCCCACTCCGGCGGGTAGACTAACTCGACCTGGCCGCCGGGCTGCTCCCGCGTTCCTGCCTCCACGTAGGCCCACAGGCTATCGTCGGGCCACGCGGCGAAGAACGGCTTGTCGCGGTATTGCTCGTAGCAGGCCCGGCGGCTGGGCCAGGTTCGCCGCCGGCGCAGTGCGCTCTGAACCAGGGGCAGCCTCGGTTCCAATCTCAGGAGGCGGAACAGCCGCACTGCCCACAATCGCGCCGCCGAAAGGATGACCGGGTCCACGAGCACGACGGCGCGGAAGAGATCGGCCCGTTGGACGGCGGCCCACAGGGTGAACACCCCGCCCATCGAGTGGCCGACGCCGACGATGGAGCGCAGTCCCAAATCGTCCAACCCCCGGATCAGATCGTCGGCCAGGGGATGCCAGTCGGCGATGCGCTCGGGCCGGCTGCCCGGCCACAGGGGACGCGACGGCAGCCCAATGACGTGGTGAGTACCGATGAGGGTCTCTGCCAGAGGGCGGTACGCGCCCGGCGGAAAGCCGTTGGCGTGGGCCAGGTGAATGACGGGACCCTCTCCCCCAAAGTCGTGGGGCGCGGGAGGTTGGCCGGTCACTTGGGACTTGATTCCCGCTTCCACTTCATCTTGACGGTATAGTTCGCCTCCGCGCTGGCCTTGGCCACGGCAAAGTTGCCCAGCTCGCCCGCGGCCTTGAGGCCAAAGGTGACCTCGACCTCGTCGGGCGGGTCGGAGAGGCCTTTGACCTTGTCAATGATCGTTTGGGCATTCTCACGGACGACACCCATCGCGTCTTCGAACTTGGTCTGTACCTCCTCCACGGCGTTCTCGATCTTGTCTCCGATCGCCCGGCCGGCCGGTACGACTCCCTTGGCGAGCGCGGTCTCCTCTTCGACTTCTACCCAAATGGTGCTGCCTGATTCGGTTTGATATTCGATATAGCGAGCCATCTTATTTCCTCCTATAGAGTTGTCCTGCAACGTTTGCATTGTCAGCACGAAACGCCGCTGGCTTGGTAATTGATTGCAGTTTCGCCGCGCTTGTGCTCTACCGGCAGATCAATACCGGCCGCCGGCTCGTGCGCAGCACTTTATCCACCGCACTGCCGAGCGCAATCTCCATCACTGGGCTGAACCCATAGCCCCCCATAATGATCAGATCGCACTCGTGTTTCTCGGCCACCTCAATGATCGCTTCGGCGACCGATCCACTTTCTTTCACAAAAGTGGCCTGCCCTCCCCGTGTTTCCAGGTAACTCTGAGCGTGCGCCAGCGCCTCCGCCGTGGTGCGACCGGTCTCTATGACGGTCACGACGACCAGTGGTATGCTCCACCGGACCGAAAGGTAAGCGGCGACAAAGAGCGCCTCCTCCGACTTGGGGCTGCCGTCGTAGGCTAACAGCGCATGTTGCAAATGGGGCATCGTTCCCGGCACCGCCAGCACCGGCCTGGGGCAACGTCGTATGATGGTGCTCAACCCCGAACTGAGCCTGGCGACCGGTTGAGACGCCGGGGGATAGTTCAGGCTCAGAATGACCAGATCAGTCCACCGCGCCCGTCCACATACCTGGCGCGCCACCTCTCCGGTTTCGAGCGTCATCTCTCCCGTAATGCCGGCCGCTTCACAGCGGCGGTCGAATTCAGCGTGCATGGCCTGGGTCTCTGTGCTTTCCTTTTGAGCTTTCGAGGATACGACGTGCAGGCCGTGCACCCGTGCTTTCTCGTGCTGAGCGACGAACAGTGCATGTTCCAACGCACACCATCCAGATTCCTCGCCATTGACGGCCACCAGGACATCGGCAAACATCTGGTCGGTCTGACGGGTCGCCAACCGTTCTTTGCGCCATTGCCCCGGCGGCGGGCCGGCCTCAACCTCGTCGGGAGTCACGGCATCGAGGAACTTTTCACTCATCCGAGCGACGACGCGCCGTGGCTTGGGGCTGAAGCGGGCAGACAGGTCAATGACCGCTGTTTCCGGTTGAATTTCCCAACCCAGTTCTCCTTCCAAGTCAGCGCGGTGTTCCGCGACCCATAGGTAGAGGTCGGTCTCTGTCCGGCCGGGAAAGTCTCGCAAGATGCCACGTTCTCGAATCACCCACACCACCGGCAAATAGACCTCATCGTACCAGTGGGCGACCGCTTCTCGATAGGGAATCTCCCGCCCTTGCTCCTGGCCCATGAAATAGCTATGGACTCGAATGTGTTCTTCAAGCACTCGATACTGCCCCGGAGCGGTCACGCTCAAATCGGCCTGGGGGCGGATTTGGTCCAGATGGGTGCTCTCCAGGAAATCGGCGTACTCGGCTTTCAAAATCAGGTCGTCGGGCTGCACGTCGGGCGAGAGGGGCACTTTGGTGTGAACTTTGATCACGTAAGCCTGTATGTGGGTCGCGCCGAGTTGCCGGGCCACAGACACGCGATGATTGCCGTCCAGCACAAAGTAGGCCTGACCGATCTGGTAGACGTGGATCGGCGGCACGCCGGTCAGGCCAGTCACTGCCGCTTTGACTCTCACCCACCGGTCTCGATCGCTATCTTGCCGGGGCAAAAAATCGCGAGTAAAATCATTATAGCGCCCAACGCTGCCAACGATATTATCCAGAGGGATCTCTTCTAGCTCTCGTTCTCCGGTTTTCCTGACCTTGAGCTTGCGGCGCACTTCTTCGTAGGAAAGGAGATCGGCCGAGCGGCCGGTCAGACGGGCTACGATTATCTGCAAGTTAGCCTGGCTGCGCGCGCGACGAAAATCCTCTACTGCTGACGAAATGTTTCCACTTGTCATCTTTTCTCGAGAATATGGAGTGTTCGGTGGCAAAATTGTACATTGTTATCGCCTGTTACACAAGTTTGGGGTGCGGCGCGGCCCATCGTCCATGTCCTGACACGGGCAAGCTGAAACCGGAGCGCGTGAGATAGGCGGGCTGGGAATGTTGGTGTGGCAGGGGGCGCTGGCATTTGACATGTGGACAAATCAGGGTTTAATATAAATGAAATGGGTGTGTTTCAAACAAGTTGGGCAAGACCTCGGAGGTCTAATGAGATGTGTTTTCAGGCTCAAAAACTGCCCAAATCAGTTTTGGGCGAGCACAAGCTCGGCAGAGACCTCCGAGGTCTAGGGTCTCTGCTGAAATGAAACACGCCCAAATGAAATTGGCACGCCGATGCACGCTACAGGCAGAGACCGTACTACTAAAAATCGAAAGGAGAAAAAATGTCCACAGTGGAACAACGAGCGGGGGCACAGATCGGGAAAAAGGCATTCGTCCAGTCTCTGGTCATTTTGTTCGTCTTGATGATGGTAGCAGGGGCCCTTACTATGATCGTCCCTGCGGGAAGCTACGCGCGCACGGTTCAGGGAGAGCGCGAGATCATAGACCCCCAATCCTTCCAATTCGTGCCGCGACCGGATTATGCCGTGTGGCGCTGGTTCACGGCGCCGGTGGAGGTTCTCTGGGGCCCCGATGGGTTTACCATCATCGTCATCATTGTCTTCATCCTGATGGTGGGGAGTTCCTTCGCCGTGTTGGATAGGAGCGGCATCCTCAAGGCGACCATCGCCCGCATAGTCGAGAAATTTGGGGGGCGCAAATATCTGCTGCTCCTCATAATTTCCCTCCTATTTATGCTGATGGGGGCGTTCTTTGGCATCTTTGAAGAGGTCGTGCCCCTTGTTCCGGTGATGATGGCCCTGGCTTACTTTTTGGGTTGGGATTCCCTCGTTGGCCTGGGAATGAGTATTTTGGCTACCAATATGGGCTTTTCCGCCGCCATTATGAACCCCTTCACCATCGGCGTGGCGCAAGAGATCGCAGGCCTCCCCCTATTTTCCGGGGCCTGGCTGCGCATCCTGATCTTTATTGTCATCTATGGTATCTTTGCCGTCTTTCTGGTACGCTACGCCCGGAGCGTGGAGCGAGACCCCCGCGCATCCCCTGTGTTCGAAGAGGACCGTGACGAACGAGCCAAGTACGAGCATCTCCAACTGGATTCCCTCTCTGAGGAGAACCCCGCGTTAGGGAGGGCCATCGGTTGGTTCCTCGTCTTTTTCGTTTTGATCGTCGTCGTGCTGGTGGGAGGGCCGCTCCTTCCGGGCATCTCCGATTTGGCCCTGCCCATCGTGGGCCTGCTGTTCCTGATCGGAGGAGTGGGAGCGGGTCTGATCGCCGGCATCGGCGGGAAGACGGTGCTAAAAGCTGTAGGGGAGGGAATGTCCGGCATTGCCCCCGGCATCCCGTTGATCCTCATGGCCGCGAGTATCAAGCATATCGTTGCTCAGGGAGGGATCATGGACACCATCCTGCGCAGTGCTTCCTTCCCGTTTTCCCAGGCCAGCCCCTTGCTCGCCGCATTGATGGTGTACGTGCTGGCCCTGTTGATCGAGTTCTTTATCGCCTCCGGCTCGGCCAAGGCGTTCCTCCTGATGCCTATTCTTCTGCCCCTGGCCGACCTGGTCGGAGTGACCCGCCAGGTTGCGGTGACGGCCTACTGCTTTGGCGATGGGTTCTCGAACCTCGCCTATCCCACGAACCCGGTACTGTTGATCTGCCTGGGCCTCACCGTGGTTAGCTACCCCAAGTGGCTCAAGTGGTCGCTCAAACTGTGGCTCTGGGTGATCCTCGTCACCGTCGCTTTCCTGGGATTCGCCGTGGCGATTGGCTTTGGGCCGTTCTGAGAGTAGATCTTGAAAAACCTTCCCGAAAGCTTAATCGGAGCTTTCGGGAAGCAGACAAAGCCAATGGTTAAAACCATAGGCTGATACCACAAGTGAGTTTTAACTCGAGCAACCTGTTTTTAACAGTTTCAACGCTCCGCGTGTTGGCGGTGGGCCATCTGTCCCCAGCGTGATGCGCTCGCGCGCGCTGCGTTGCGCCCTCTTCCTGCCTGTGTTATAATACTGCCAACGTTCGGAACGGTTCAATTTGGCAGGATTATCGGAAGGGTGCCGGAGTGGACGAACGGGACGGTCTCGAAAACCGTTGTGGTCGCAAGGCCACCGAGGGTTCGAATCCCTCCCCTTCCGCCAGTGTATCACAGTACTACATTCCGCCCTCGTGCACGTCTGTGGCGTGGACCACCGGAGCTTTTTCGGCCGGCCGGCCCTCGGCCACGACCCCCGCAAATGCCCCCAGCGGCACCTCCACGAACAACGGCCGGCGGGTGCCCTCGACCATCTGCTGCGCTGAAATCCCTTCCTCACGGAACAGGCGCTTGATCAAATTGGTGCAGGTCTTGCCGCCACAGGCTCCCATCCCGGCCCGCGTCACGCCTTTGATGTGATTCATATCCCGCGCGCCCGCTCGGATGAGGGCGCGGATCTCTCCCGCCGTCACCCGCTCGCAGCGGCAGACGATCTCGTCGTCGGCGATGCGCGTCACATACTCCCCCAGCGGCTCGGTCACTTCCGGCTTTTGCACGCGGATACCGGCGACGTGCTTGGCGATCTCGTGGGGAGCCCGCACTCGTACCAGTAGCGCCCGGTCGGAAAACTTGGGCGCTCGCACCTTTACTACCTCCACGTCGTCCAGTGGAGCGCCCTCCGTGTCCAGCACAGTCACCACGTCTCCCTCGTGGATCGTTTCGGCCGAGAACTCGTAGGGGATCGTGACCGTCGGGTAATCTGGATCCTTGCGATAGTCCACCAGTGTGATGGCCAACCCCGGACAGATGGCGACGCACTGTTCGCAGCCGATGCAGCCCTCCCCCGCGTACTCTGGCAAGCTGCGGATATCCTCGCTCTCCATCAAGATGCAATCCTGGGGACAGACGGAGGTGCAAGGATTGCACGGGATCTCTTGGGCACAATGGAGCACGGGCAGAACCCCTTCCTCTCCCTCCGGAATGTCTTCGGTGACGACGGCACCGGGGCGGGATTTGAGAATTTCGGCGATGCGATGCCATTCCTGCGGCACCTGGCCTATGTCCCGCCCCAGGCTGCGAGCGATCTCCATCCCCCGGATGCGGCCAGTGAACATCGCTGCCGACGCCTCGGCGATCTCCTCCGCGTCCCCAGCCGCATAGACCGGCAGGCCAAACTCGCGCGCCTTGTGGACGAACTCGTCAACCGGGTCCAGCCCTACGGCGACCAGCACCGTATCACAGGCGAACGCTTTTTCCGTGCCGGGTATGGGACGCCAGTTCTCGTCAATCTGGGCGATGGTGACGGATTCTACCTCGTCCTTTCCATTGGCGCTGAGGATGGTGTGAGAGACGTAGATGGGCACGCCCAAGCGGGCCAGCTTGTCCTTGTGGACTTTGTATCCGCCGCACTCGGGCAGCGCTTCGCATAGGCCGACCACCTGGATGCCGGCCTGGAGTGCGTGGTAGCCGGCGATCAGCCCCACGTTCCCCCCGCCGACGATGAACAGCCGCTCGCTCGACCGCACCAGGTCCCGGTTGACCAACGTCTGGAAAGCGCCCGCGCCATAGACTCCCGGCAGTGTGTTCCCTTTGAAAGCGAGTGATTTTTCTCGCGCGCCGGTCGTTACCAGCAAAACGTGGGGTTGGGCGACGACGTAGTGTTCCTCCCGCAATACGCCCACCTTTCTATCGGAAAAGACGGCCAGCGCGGTGGTGTTCAGCCAAACCTGGACGTTCTCGAACTGGCGCACTTCTTGCTCCAGTATGGTGGCGATGTCGGTACCTCGCGTCCCGGCGTAGCAGGCGTCAATGGAGCCAAAGAACTTGTGGGTCTGGAGCACCAGCTTGCCGCCCAAGCGATGTTTATCGTCCACCACGAGCGTGCGCACTCCGGCCTTGCCCAACTCGATTGCCGCCGCCAACCCGGCCGGCCCGCCGCCAATTATCAGGCACTCTACCTCGACCGGCCCGGCAGTCTGCATCTCGGGCGCGGTTTGGACGTCAGGCAGCACCGGCTTGCCATCCAGCGGTTCGATCCGCATTCCCGGTCGCACTGCTACCATGCAGGCCTTGACGGGCAGACCATCGGCCATAACCAAACACTGGGCGCACTGACCATTGGCGCAAAAGATACCCTGGGGCGCGCCGTCTTTGGGGTGATGTCCAAAGGTGCGCACGCCGCCGGCAAAGAGGGCCGAAGCGATAGTCTCTCCCTCGCGGGCCTGCATCGTCTGACCCTGCCAGGTGAATTCGACCGCCGGCCGTTCCTCGACCGGAAGAATTGGATGCTCGTGAATACGGTAATCCGCCATTTTGGTTCCTCCATATAGAGACATTGTCAAGCCGTAATTGCCTAACAAAGCCGCGCCTTAAACCGACGAGGAATTCACCGTAGAGAGCGCTGAGTGCGCCGAGATTTTTCATCTTTGCTCTGCTCTCTGCGTGCTCAGCGGTGAAATCTTGCTCTGTTTTTTAATAATTTACTACGTCAAAGAGTTCAGGTAGCCGGCACTTTGGCTCTCGTGATGGCAACCAGACGCCATTTTCGTCGAAATCGGTACACGGGCGCCGGGCACCTGAGCGGTGACGAGCCACGCATATTATACGCCCGAATGAGCTATGTGGCAAAAACTGGAATGCGCCTTCTTGCCAGAAGCTCTATTTTGCGGTAAACTCCGGCGACAGTGAGCGCACATATTACCTGGGGAGAAAAAGTATGTCACCTCGTTCAAAACTTGGATTAGGAGTGCTCTTGGCTTTTGGCCTGGCAGCGATCGTGTTGGGCGCGCGCGTCGCCATACCGGTCCTATTCCCGCCGCCTACCCCTACACCCACTCCTACAGATACGCCCACGCCTACCCCCACCGACACACCCACTCCCACCGAAACACCCACACCTACCCCCACCGACACGCCCACACCCACACCCATCCCTACCGACACACCCACGCCCATCCCCACCGACACTCCCACATCCGAACCCACTGTGCCCCCTTCACCGTGGCCCACGACCGAGGGAGGAGAAGGTGCAGAGGAACCTGTATCAGATTGCTCCGCCGGGCCTGCGCCTCCCCCTTCGACGATTGGCGGCCGGCGGATAATCGCCTACTATGGCACCAGCGGGCCGGGGCTGGGCATCCTGGGTCGCCACGACATTCCCACCACGCTGCAACTGCTGGAAGAGCAGATGCAACCCTATCGAGAGTTGGACCCATGTGTGGAGCTAGTCCCCGCCTTTCATATCGTGACCACCGTCGCCGACGCATCTCCCGGCGAGGACGGCGACTATAATCACCGCATCCCCCACGAATCCGTCCAGGTGTGGATAGACAGCATCACCGCAGTGGGAGGCATAGCGGTGCTCGACGTGCAGGCCGGCCGGGGCGACGTGATGACAGAGTTGAGCTTGATCGAGCCTCTGCTGCGGCTGCCCTCTGTTCACCTGGCGATTGATCCCGAGTTCATCGTGGGGGAGGAGGAGGTGCCCGGCTCGCACCTGGGTCGCATCAGTGGAGAGGAGATCAACGAGGCCCAGGCCTGGCTCAACGCCATCGCCGAGCAGGTGGGGGAACCAAAGATCCTCGTCATCCACCAGTTCAACGACCGTATGATGGAGAACAAGGACGTGATCCAGGATTATCCGCTGGTCAACCTGGTGTGGGATGCGGATGGTTTTGGCGGGCCAGGGGCCAAGATCGGGGACTACAACCAGTACCGCCACGAGCCGGGCTTTGAGTACGGCGGCATAAAACTGTTCTACGTCTACGACGCGCCGGTGATGACGCCGGCGCAGGTGATGGGTATAGAGCCGCCGCCGGCTTATATAGTTTACCAGTAGAAGGGATCTGAGCGTCCAGCTCCAGAGGCGGTTCTCGGCTTGTTCAGATGGGAGCGAGGTGGCGGGCATCTTTCAGGCAGTGCTGCGAACTCTATACCCTCAATGACAAAGACGGACCGGGCTTAGAACAAGATACCATCTTGTAGCACGATTATTTCAAAGGTAACTGTTCAAGGGAAAGCCTGTTTTACCACAAAGGACACAAAGGAAAAAACCAAAAACAGTCGCAGAACTTGTCACTTTCTTGGTGTCCTTCGTGCCCTTCGTGGTTCTCCAAAATAGGTATGCCTGAACGCTTACTTTCAAAGTAGCAAGTGAGGAGGAACGACGTGGCTGCACAACCTCGACCCGTGGCTTTTCCTGCTGCCGGCGGCGGCCCGCTGTTGGAGGGCGCCTTGCACGCGCTGGAAGGCTCTGGCCCCTTTCCAGCAGCCGTCATCTGTCATCCCCATCCACTGATGGGCGGCGACATGGATAACACGGTCGTCGTGGCCGTGGAGCACGCGCTGGTTAGGCGCGGCTGGATGACGCTGCGTTTCAACTTTCGGGGTGCGGGTGGCAGCGCCGGTTCCTTCGATGAAGGGCGCGGTGAGATGGATGACGTAGCCGGCGCGCTGGACTTTTTGTGCGCCCGTCCAGACGTGGAAGCGAGCCGGTTGGCGGTGGTGGGCTACTCTTTCGGCGCGGAGGTGGGATTGCGCCACGCCGCCCGCGATCCCCGCGTGGGTTGGTTGGCCGGCCTTGCGCTGATACAAGAGCTCTACGCCAGCCCATTCCTCGACGCCGATCCACGCCCCAAGCTCTTTGTCGCCGGAGATCGAGATCCCTGGGCTCCCGCCGCGCCGCTGCGCGAATACGTGGCGCGGCTGCGTTCACCCAAGAGGTTGCATCTCGTCCCCGGCGCGAACCACATCTTGGGCGGGTGTGAGGACGAGGCGGCCGCGTTGGTGGCCGATTTTTTGCCCGCACCTGGGTAGACCCAGGGGCGCCCGTTACGGCGCAGGGGTAGGGGTGGGTGGGGAGGGAGGGGCGCCGCCTAACACTCTGGGCATGCTCAGCGCCGCCAGGATAACCAGTGCTACCACCACAATGTAGGTGAGCGAGATCGCCAGAAACCAACGCTTGAAGCGATCTCGACTTTCTGCAAAACGCGCGCCTACGATTTTCTCCACTTTCTCAGGGTAGATGCGCTCTTCAAAGCGCCGGCGCCGTTCCTCGAACTCTTCGATCAGCGCCTGGTACCATTCCCACTGGTTGAGCATGTTGTAACTGAGGGGGAAGGCCAGCACGTAGATCGCATAGACCGCCATTCCAATCAGAAAGACGATGGGGTTGAATTCTTCCTTGAATAGAGCGGCGACGAAAGAGCCGAGGAGCGCGCCTATGGCGGCCAGCATGGTATCCGAAAGGCCCTTGATCATGGCCGAGATTTGATCGGAAAAGGCCTGGGCGGTGTCGGCGACATAGTCTTCCAACGCCCGCACCTGGGCCGTGTAGGAATCCACTTTGCGCTCAATGAAGGCTTTCCAATGCCACTTGAGGCTCTCAAAGATACTGCTCGCGTTGAGCAACAACAGCCGGTGACGCACGGCAGGATCGGTCGCGTGTAACGCCTGCGCCATAGCGATCTGTACCAGGGCCAGGCGGTCGGCTGACCAATGAGGATCGTATGCCCACTCCACTAACTGCACCAGACTATCCACGTCCTGTGGGGAAATTTTACCTACCGGCTCTCCGGGGTCGGCCAGGGTCACTTGAGCACTCTGATTGGCGCCGGCGTAGGTGGCTACCACTTCGTCGGCGTGGGAGACGGCGCGGTCGGCCGTGTACAGGATGACCAGGTTGATCAAATGAACCCGCAGTGCGTTGGCGATGGGGTCATCGGGCTGGGCCTCTCCACTCACCTCGAGGTGTAGAGGAGTCAGGCATCTCAACCACGACTCCTGCCACTTGAGCGTGTCGCGGCAGGTATCGTAGATGAACTGTACACGCTCGATGGCGGGCGGTTGTTGGGGTATCGCTGCTCTCCAATTCTCCATCCGCGTGCCACCCACCACGGCCAGATAAGGGCCATCCAGCCATATCTCGCGGGCCGGGACCAACAGGATAACCTTGGGCACGGTTTTCTTGCCACCCTTACCCCACAGGTCGTTTTCCAGTTGGCTTGGATGGTTGGACAGGTAGGCCGCGAGAGTCGCCGGAAACAGGTAGAGGAACGGCCTGCAACCTCGGAACATGCCCAGCCGGTCCTCGATCAACTTGGTCTTGTTCAGTTTCAGGTCGAGGATGATCGTCCGGGTTGATCGGGCCACGGCGCGAAAATCGTCCAAGTCCGCCTCGGTCAGATCCGACGTTACCTCCAGCAAGACCAATCTATCCAGCAGGAAGCGGCAGGTGAGGGCGTCGCCGCCGGCCCGGGCGAGCGCAGCGAGCAGATTCAGGGTCAATCCGGCGGCTACCTGAGCGCTGAAATTGGGGTTGTAATATTTGAGCTGTTTCAACTCTTCCCGCTTGGCCCACATCTCGTCGTCCAGGCCCGCCGCCTCGCCAAAGTCGAGCAGTGCCCCGACAAGCTCGTCCCACCAGTCTCCCTGTACTTCCATCGTCACCTCACCTCATCCCACGTTTCGGTGTGGAGCACCACTCGGTAGTAGGGGGGTGTTCCTCTCTGCTTGATATAGTCTACCGCCTGGACGACTTGCTCGTAGTCGTCGGCTAGAACCTCGACCCGCAGCCCGTGATCGCCCTTGAAGCGTCGTTTGCGGACGAGCTTTTTGGCATAGCCGGTGTCAATCCCAAATTCACGGTCGGGCAATTGCTGGCGGAGCGCCTGGTCAATCCGCTCCTTGTGCGCTTCGTCCAGTGGCAGACCGGCGAGCCAGGCATCCAGGTTGATCTCTCTCAGGGCGATGGTGTTATCAACGGCCCGCCGGAGGGCGTCGTCCTCATCGGGGCCGAGTTCGGGGCGGAGTTGGTTGTGGGCAGTGACCAGCGCTCTGTACAGCCGGTCGGTGCGTTGGCGCGCGTCCAGGGCCAACTCGCAGCCCAAGAAATCCTCGGAGAAGAACTTGGCTACCGCGCGGGGCAAGGAGCGGGGCACCTGCCGGTCGAGGAGCAACAGGTCATAGTCGCTCTGCACGTCCAATGGTCGGACGAAGGCGCACTTGTGTAGCCGCTCGCGGGTCGTGGGCAGCACGTCGCTCTGAATCTCAAAGCTGACGTACAGGTTGCCCTGCGCATCCCGTTCTGTCTTGGTGCGAAAGACCGGCGATGGGTCGAGCTTTAGCAAGCCCAGGTAATGAGACACTTGCGGGCGGTTGCCGGCCCGGTAGAAGCACGCGGCCAGGTTGCCGGGCGAGATGCGCTGATCACCGGCTATGATCCCGTACAGCTTTTCGGCCAGTTGGGTGGATCCGCTGACCAGATCGAGGTCGCCATCCAGCAGGGCCTTGCACACTTCAAAAGCGCTTTCCTCATCTTGGGCCGTAAAGCGGGCGGCCCGGGTGGTGGTGTCTTGTAGCGAGTTCTCGATGTGGGTGACGAAATAATCAACCAGGCGTTGGTTATCGCCGAGGGGGCACGTTCTCTCAGATAGCACTTTGCCGTCGGGCCGTCTCGGATCCAGGATGTGCACGACGAGTTGTTCGAGTTGAATATCAGTCGCATAACGCATAGTGGGTCCCTCCTTCAACTCCTTCCACACACACTCCATCTACCAAACGAGGCCCACCTCAATCTGGCAATGGGCGGGCCTCGTTCTGCGAAGTATGCTCTAGTGGCGGTTGCCACCGCTTGATCAAAGACTGGGCGGGACGCTTTGTCGCGTCACTGGATTACGACTTTATAATGCGAATCTCGATAGTGTGCAGTGGTCGGTGCCCGTACCAGTCGCGCGAGAACCGCCCTGCGTTGCACTCAAGCAGCACAATGTTTCCTCGCGTCCCCGGAATATTGAAAAGGTGCGAGGTGATAGAGAACTTTTATTTCACAAACATCCCGACAGTCAGCAGGAGGGTGACCAGTGCCCCGATAACCGTCAGTGAACCGATCATCCAGCGAGTCTGCACCAACATACGCTCGGTCATGGTATCCAACTGCGCGTGCATAGTCCGGTAATTCTCTCTCATTTCCTGCCGCAATTCATCAATCGCAATGCGTGTCTCCCGCCGATGCTCGTGCAGTTCCGACTTGAACTCTTCCCGCAACCCTTGCAGTTCCGATTTGAACTCTTCTCGCACCCCTTGCAGTTCCAACTTGAACTCGGTCCGTATTCCGTCCAGCCGCTGATGTAATTCCACCCGGTTCTGCCTTACAGCCTGTTCCAGGCCGTCCATCCGGCTCCCCAGCCCGCTCATCCGGCTTTCCAGGACATCCAGCCGGGAGGTGATTTCTCGATACTCGTCTCGCGGCACCATGCGGGGCATAACGACCGCCTCCATCCAGTCGGTGAAGGCATCGGTTGCTGCGTCCCCCCACGCTTCGCGCACCGATGATGGCACCTTGAGCGGTGCCGGCGTCCTGTTACGTGTCTGTATCTCTGTCTGCGCCATGTACTCCCCCTGGTTGTATTATACCAAATCGCTGTGGCGGTGTCAAAAAAAATTATGTGCGCTCTCGCAGGCCGCGCAATCCCTCAATGCCGTAAATCACCCCGCCGACCAGACCCGCCGCCAGGGTGACGCCGCCCACCGCCACTCCCAGCGCCGCCGCGACGTTCTCGCCCGCGCCCGCCGGGGTAAAGACCGCCGTGCTGACCGCCTCCCGCACCCCCCACCCGCCGATGGAGGGAATCAGCCCCGCGACGGAGAGCAGCGGCGTGGCGACGAAAAAGTAGCTCAGGCCAATCCCGGCCCCTACAGCCTGCCCGCACAGCCAGTTGATGAGAATGTTGACGAGGTTAAAGAACACCGAGACGCCAAAGGCGCTCAACACCGCCCGCCGGCCGCAGCCGGTCACGGCAGCGTAGACCTTGGCCAACGGGCCCTGGCCCGCCAGTGAGAGCGCGGGCGGCAGCCATCGGGTGAGCCGCCGCAGGAGATGTCCTTCCAGCACCAGCCCTCCCGCGACCAGCCCGCCGCCAGCCACGCCGATCAGCACCCACACCAGCCACGGCTCTATCCGGGCGACGTTGAAGGGCAGCACTGCCAGCCCCATCACAAAGAGCACCAGCAGGCCAGTCATACGGTCGAGCAGGACGGTGCCGACGGAAGCGGAGGAATCGGTATCCTGGGTCAGCTCCAGCGCTCGCACCACGTCGCCGCCGAACTGGCTGGGGAGAAAGCTGCTAAAGAACTGCCCCACAAAGTAGAGGCGCAGCAAGCGGCCAAAGGGAACCGCCGGGTCGAGGCCGCGCAGGAGAAGAAGCCAGCGCCAAGCCCGAATACCCAGGCTGAAGGTGTAGAGCAGAAAAGCGGCCAGGAGATAGTGCAGGTCAGCCCGCCGCAACACGTCCAATGTCTCGCCCAGGCCGATCTGCCAGAACAAAAAGGCCAGCGCCCCGACACTGATCAACACTCGCAACAGGTTCATCCCATGCTTTTTCATTCAGTACTCCTGTACTCGCTCACCACCCGTATTTTACTCAACAACGCCCGATCGCCCAGCCAGTGACCATCCTCGGCCAAGACCGGCAGTCGGTCTCTATCAGTGTACAGGCCAACCTCGACGTCGTAGAAACCGGGCGGGGTGGTCAATCCCACCGTCAGCTCGCGGACATCCTGGACGATCTGTCCGGGCCGCCAGTGGCTGGTGGGGGCAGTCCCATCGGTCAGTTGGCTGTCACTGTTGGCCCAGACCTGATCCTCGACGCCGAGGAGATGGGCAAAGGCGCGGTAGTCATGCTCCATCGCGGCCAGTGTCTGCCAGTAGAGCGTCAGCCGAATCGTCTCGCCGGGCCGCGCTACTCGCCGGTCGAGGTCGTAGCCGGCCAGCACGATCTGGCCGCCAAAGTTTACATCAACCGGGTTGGGGAACTGGCCGGGCAGAGGCCGGATCTCGACCTCCGCCAGCCGCAACGCATCGCGCCCGCCCTCCTCTATAGGGGGAAGCGAAGCGACTCCATCGGATGTGACGAGGCGCGGACCGCCGGGCAGGTATAGGCCGACCTGAACGTAACCCTCGTCCGGCGCGTAGGCCGCCTGCGGAACGTGGAGACGGTAGGTATCGGCAAAGGCGACGCCCGGCTCCCACGCGGTGGTGGGATAGCGGCCCAGGCCGGGATGGGTGTCGCGCTGGGCCACCATCGTACCCACGTCACTCAGGAGATGAGCAAAGACGACATAATTCTGGTCGGGCCGGGCTAGCGCTTGCCAGTAGAGGGTGACCTCCAGCGTGCCGCCCGGCTCGATCTCCGTCGGCGCGACCCGGTAGCCCAGCAGCCGCGCCAGACCGCCAAATTCGACATCGGTGGGATTGGGCACGGCCTCGATCTCGGACTCGGTCAGCGGGCGGGGGCGGCCGAAGGCCGGGGCCAGCACGCCGACCAGTCCATAGACAGCCAGCGCCGCCATCCCCACCGTCATAGCCAGGCTCGCCGCCCAGACCAAACGGCGGGGAAAGAAGCGGCTCAACCCTCCCATCAGCAAGACCGCAAAGGCCGGCAGCGCAGGGAACAAAAAGCGGCCCATCGCGCCAGCGGGTTGAATCAAAATATAATACACCACTACGGCCAAAAAGATGAGGCAGAGCGTTAACGAGAGAGCCAGCCCAGTCCGGGGGAGCGGGCCGCGCCGGGGAGTCAAGTAACCGGCCAGCGCCAGCGCGCCCAGGTAGAATATCACCTGGTACACCATCTGAGGCAGGGGCAACTGTCCGTAACCAAAGCGGCCCCACAGACTGCTCCACAGATAGGGCAAGCCCTGCCACACAGCCCACCAGTTGCCGGCCGGCGACCGGCCCGCCCAGAGTTCGTTGACCTTGCTCATCCCAGTGAGATCGCCGTAGAGCGCCAGGTTGCGCCCGAACCACCAGCCCGAGATGGCGGCTGCCAACCCCAGAACGATCAGGTTGCCCCGCAGGAAAGCGCGCCAATTGCGAGTTCGCCAGAGGGCCAGCAGGTAGGCCAGCTCGATGAGAGCCAACAAGGCCGCCAGGTGGAGCTTGGTGAGGAGCGCCAGACCGTACAACAGGCCCAGCGCCGCGTCGGTGCGCGGGCCGGGGCCACGCCGCGCCAGCCGGACGCACATCAGCAACACGGCCGCGCCGCACAACGCCGCCGGGATGTCATTGTTGACCGCGCCGCTCAGGTAGAGGAATTGGGGGTTGAACCCGACCAGCGCCGCTCCGCCCACGGCCAGCGCGGGATGGTCGGGAAAGAGCTCGCGCCCGACGAGATAGGTGAGCCAGACGACGCCCGCGCCGATGAGCACCGTCATCCAGCGCACCAGGTAGACGGCCAGGGTTATGCCAGACAGGTGGGGCAGTTTGCCCAATTGCCCTACGTCGTCGGAGTGAAGGTACTGGTTCTTGTTATCGTTGCTCACCTCCCAGACGCGCTCATCCCAGTGGAGATTGATGAGCGGCTCATAGTACACCTCCTGCGCGACGCCCACCCAGCCGCTGACCAGCGCGCCGAGGGCGTAATAGAGCGGCGGGTGGTGGCTCTGGGCGCGCGGCCCCTCAGCCGACTGCACAGGCAGGCTGTGGTAAACGGCGATGTGGCGCACGTAGCGAAAGTGGCGCAGTTCGTCGGTTGGCTCGTAGAGAGGGGAGTTGAAGCTGTAGAATAAGGACAACGAGAGGTAGGCGATCAGAACCAGATAAATGGGTAAATGAGCAAGTGTGAGACTACGCCGCATTTTTGCGTTGCCTCGCAGTCCAGATAGCGGCGCCGCTGACGAGCAGCAGCGCCAGACCCGTGGTCGCCAGGCCGATCTTGAACAAGGGCGGATCGTACACCATCACGACCCGGTGCTCGCCCGCCGGCACGCAGAGGGCGCGCAGCACATAGTCGGCCCGCAGAATGGGGACCGGCTCGCCGTCCAGCATCGCTCGCCAGCCGGGGTAGAAAATCTCGCTCAGCACCAGTATGCCGTCGGCATCGGCGCGCAGTTCGACCTCGATCTCGTTGTTCCCCCGGCGGTGGAACTGCACCTCTTCTGGCTGCGCCGGTTCAGACAGGGGACAGGCGGTCTCCTGTTCCAGCAGCGCCACGCTTTGGGGGTCGAAAGCGGGATCGTTGAGCCGCTCCAATATTGACTCATCCTCGCGCACCTCCACCTGGTGCACCAGCCAGGCAGCGGGCAGCGAGCCCGGGCGCTCGTACACCCAAACTCCCTCCTGTTGACCGATCAACTGGGGCACGTCCTTTCCCTCGGCCAAGTCCAGCTCTTGAGTCGTCACCAGGTAGCGGGCGTGCAACAGGTCGTAGGCCCGGGCCTGGGGGTCGGCGACCGCGGTGATGAAGCGGGAATAGCGTTCCAGTTCCAGGGGATCGTAGCCAAAGACGCTCTCCACTCCCAGGGCCATTCCCTTGTTCTGCTCAAAGACGCTCAGCCCCCAGGGGAGCACGCGCCCCTCTTTGCCGTCCGCCCGGCTGATCTCGGCGACGATTCTCCAATAGGCGCTCTCCTCCACCGCGGCCGGCCGGACGAGATAGCGCCCGAATCCCCACAGGTCCAGCAACACCAGCCCGATAGCCAGCCACGTCCCCTGGCGGGGGTTCAGACGGCCTGTTCCCCAAAGGCGCAGCAACACCACGGCCAAGAGAAAGAGGAGCAGAAAGAGCGCGCTGTTGTTGGCGACGTGCCACAGCCGGCCGACCTGGGGATCGGTATCCCGCTGCCACGCAAAGAGAAAGAATCCAGCGAGGACAACCAGGGCGGTGACAGAGACGACCACCCACGGCAGCGGGCCGCGAGTCCATCTCCGCAGGTTGCGCCGCGCCTCCGTCCCGTTCTGGCGCAGCCAGGCCAGCAACAGTCCGCTTGAGGCGGCGACGGCAAAGGTAAAGAGGAACCCGGCCCGTCCTGGCGCTCGCATAGAGCGGAAGAAGGGAAGGAAATTGTAGGCCAACCGATGGAGGATGCCGAACTTGCCCAGGGCCAGCAGCAATCCTCCCCCACCAAGCGCGAGCAAGAAGGGGGTCAAGCGGTGGCGCGCGCGCTTGCGTAACGCCAGGGCCAGCGTCAGGAACAGAGGCAGGACGCCGATATAAAAGATTGATTCTACGTAAATCCCGTCACCCCAGTATCCGATCTGGCCCGGCTCGCCGAAAAAGTTGGGGACGAGCAACGTCAACAGGTAGCCCGGCGGCCAGGAGTAATCGGCGGCGAAAGCATACGTGGCCTCCTGGCGGGTGGAAAGGCTCAACAGCTCTCCCGTGGGAAGCAACTGGACGGCTGCGAGGCACAGACCGATCAGAGCCATCACGCCGCCCAGGAGCAGCGGTTTCAGCGCGGCAAGGGGAGCTTTGCCCCGTCGCCAGGCGTCGAAAGCACAGTACAGGACGTAGGCCACGAACACCAACCCCACGTAGAGGAAGGAGGCAGTGTGCCCGGCCAGGATGGCGAGGGCCATAGGCAAGCCGCCCAGCAGCGCCGCGCTCCATTTCTCTCGCTTCAGCGCGGCGCGGTAGGCCCACAGGATCGCGGGGAGCCAGACCAGGGTCATCACCACGCCCAGGTGTCCAGCATAGAGGCGCACGGAGAAAGCACCGTTGAAGGCGAAAACTACCGCTCCAAAGAGCGCGCCCATCTCGTCCGCCCCCTCGCTGCGCAGCCAGCCATACATCCCCACTCCGGCCAGCCACAGGTGCAGGCAGAGCAGCGATCCAATGGCCTGAGCAGCGGGGAGCAGGATGAGCAGCCAAGTCGGCGGGTAGAAGAGAGCTGGCTGAGGGTTGGCCACAAAGGGGACGCCGGAGAAGAGGTAGGGGTTCCACAGGGGCAGCTCTCCCTGGCGCAAACTGTCAACGGTGAAGCGGAACCACGGCAGGAACAAGTGGTTCAGCTCATTTCCGCCAACCGTTTGACCGGTGGGCAGCCACAGCAGATCCCAAAAGGGGATGAGAACGAGAAGGGCCAACAGGAGCGGTATTTTTGTTTTTTTGAACAGAGTAACAAGATTCATCGCGCCACACTCACCGCTTCCAGAAAGAGGCGGTCGCCCCGTTGTCGGTCTCCATCGTAGAGGGGCAGTCGGGCCATTGTATCACTGTCGTAAAGTCCGATAGAGAAAAGGTACTGCTCAGCCGACGAGTCGGACGGGATGGCGATCTGATCGTGGAGCACCAGGAAGCGGTCGCCGGGACGCAGGCTGTGGGAGGTCAGCGGCAGGCTGTCTTGCTGGGCCGCCAATGTCTGCGGGTCGGCGAGCAGGTGGGAAAAGAGCACCAGGCGGGGCGGCGGAGTCGCCAGCACCTCCCAGGCCGTGACCAGGCGCAGAGGCTGGCCGGGGCCAGGGCTGGCGACGCGCCGGTAGCCGAGCAAGGCCAGGCTATCGCCAAAGCGCACGGGCAGCGGGGCGGGATCGCCTCCCGCCTCCGGCGGCCACCAGGCCAGGCCCGAGTTCGGCTCCAGCGTCTGGGGCGAGTCGTCCAGCTCGAGCGCCGCGCCCAGCCCGGCAGGCAAAAAGTCGGGAATCGGCGCTGCCTCTGCCAGCCACTCGCCCTGCAACTCGGCCGGGATCAGGGAGAGCGGCTCGCTGGTCTCGGGGAATAGGTAGCGCACCGCCTGGCCGGCCGGCAGTACCAGCGTGGCGCGACAGTCATAGTAGCGGATGTCCAGGTCGGTGCGGCGCAGCAGGTAGACCATACTCTGCCAGGCTGGTCGCCACCAGGGGTCGTGCTCGTAGGTCAACACGGTGCAGAGAGCGACGGGGCTGTGGTCTGGCGCGTCGTCGAGGTAGCGAGCCGCCTCGGCCAGGCCGCTTTGCCAGAAGAAACTGACCCCCTCTACCACGGGCCAGGTGTCAAAGTAGGCGCGCCAGGCCCCAGCCAGGTGAACGAGCAGGATGAGGGCCAGGATTGCGACCAGGGCCGCGTCGGTCCGCACCGGCCTGGAAGAGCCGGTGCTGGATTGGTTCTTGATCCAATACTGCCGTCGCAACCAGCGGACGCCCTCGACGATAGCCAGGCCAGGGAAGGCAAAAGCGACGACCTGGGCGCCGACGATGCGGTAGAAATTGGGCGCCGGTTGACTGAGCATGCCAGGGATCAGGCTCACCAACAGCCAGATCAGGATAAAGGCATAAGCGGGCTGGCGCCACCGCGCCAGGGCAACGGCGACACCTGACAGGAAGAGGAAAGCGGTTAGCGGTTCAAAGACGGGCCGGCCGGGGACGTTATCAAAGATGAGCGGATCCCCTCGGAAAGCAAAGCCTCCCAGCGTCGCCAGGCTGGTCTGGAGGGCCGGTTTTGGGTCGCCGCTCATCAGCGCGGCCAGGGGGCGATTGAACTCTCGAAAGTCGAACTGGTCGGCCTGGGGATGGGTGCGCAGGTAGCAGAACAGGGGAAGCGCCACCAGCAGGACGACGATGGCTCCCAGGAGCAACGGTCTGCCCAGGCCGGTCAGCCGGGGGCGGTGAAAAACCCACAGATAGAGAAGAAAGAGGGCAAAGACTGCGGGCAGCACACGCGCCGCCGTGAAAGTGTAAAAGGTCAGGCCCAGGCAGAGGCCGGCGCCGATCATAAAAAGTGATCGGCGGCGGGATTGCGCCGGGGAAGCCAAGCCACACCAAAAGAGATAGCCGGACAGGGCAGCGAACGGGATCATGGCGACCGAGCGCGCCCCGGCGCGGGCGGCAAAGAGTGTCCAGAATGAGGCGGCCCCACCGGCCAGACTCGCCAGCGCCACGCCCGGATCAAAGAGGCGGCGCGCCAGCACGGCGACGGCGGCCAGCCCCAACAGGCTCAACGCGGACGAGGCGACCCTCAGCGTAAAGACCCGCCGGCCCATGAGCGGCAGCCAGGGGGCCAGCCAATAGTTAAAGATAGGCTCCCGCCCCTGGCCGGCCTCGTAAAAGAGTTGCAGGTCGCCATCCAGCACTTGCTCAGAGATTTGGAGTGCGATCAACTCGTCCATCCCCAGGCCCGGAGGGACGGCCAGGGGAACCCGGTAGCGAAGATAGGCGGCCAGGAGAAGCAAGGCCGTTGCCCCGATCAGCCACATTTGAGAGCGACGCTTCAAGTCACACCTGCTCTTGGGCCAAACTTTTTCTCTGAATGGCCCCGACGTCGGATAGCTTCAACCCGGCCCGCAGCAGGCTGGTGTACCCCAGGCCCAGGGGCAGGAGACGCACCAGGCGCAGAAGAATGGCAAAGGTCAGAGCCGGTTCTTTACCCACCGCAAAGACGGCCAATCCACCAACGATCAGGAATTCTGTCGTGCCGACCTGGCCTGGCAAGGTGGGGATGATGGCGCCGAGCGTGATCAGCGCCACCAGCAAGAGGTAAGCCTGCGCCGCTACAGAAAGGCCCAAAGACCGGCCGATAAAGAAGAAGGATATGGCCAGGCAGGGCCATACCAAGCCGGTCAGCGCAATAGCGCCAATCACAGCCCTGCCTTGCCCCCGCAGGCCGGTCACAAAGGCGTGCATGAACCGCTTGACCCTGGCGGCCAGCGAAGCAGAAACCCGGCCAACCAGACCGCTGATCCAGGCGGCAGTCTGGGTCTCCCAGCGCGACAAGAAGAACAAGACCAGACAAGCCGCCACGAACATCAGGCCAGCCAACAAGATCATCAGTTCCACCCAGGGGGGAAGGGGCAGAGCAATGGACAGGACCAGCAGAAACAGAAGCAACACTATGATGTCTAATGTCTTTTCGACCACGATGCTGGCCAGGATGGCGCTCTTGCTGAATCCGGTCCGCCGACCCAGGACGAAAGCGCGGATCAGCTCACCGGCGTTGGCGGTCAGGGCAAAGTTGCCAAAGTAGCCGATCAAGACTCCCGACCACAGGTCACTGAACTCGATGTTGCCCAGCGATCTGAGGAGAATCCGCCAGCGCAGCGCCCGCAGGGCGAACATCCCCAACATCGCTGCGCCGGCCGGGAGCAGCCAGACGTAATCCGCCGACCGAACGGCCTGGCCCATCTCTCCCCAATCGAACCCCCGCAATACCCAGGCCAGCAGAGCCAGTCCGACGATCGCCCCGATCAGGTAGCGTAGTTTCTTCAAGCGCGCCAACCTCCCACAGTGCATCTATCCCAAGTAGCCCAACTCTTCGAGTCGCTCCATGATCTCTTTTTCACCCTCCCGTGTGTAGCCAGTATCGGCATCCACCTCCCGGCCCGGAGAACGACCATTGTCGGAGAACAGCAGGCGGGCGGGGTCATAATTCTTGAATACCGCCTTCAAGACCTGGCCATCCATATCCCTGGGAACCGCCAGCCCCATCGCGTACAGGATGGTGGGCGCTACATCCGAGATGACGGCCCCATCGATTTGCGTCTCAGGCTGAATGTCCGGCCCGTGTATAATGAGCAACCCGTGATCGCGGTGCATCCCAGAATAGCGGTAAACTGTGTCTACGGTATGATTGGAGCCAAAGTCGGAGAGGCCGAAAAAGATGTCCGTTTCCCTGGCCGGGAACAGGGTCAAGTCGGGGGCTTCATCCAGGTGCGGCCCGGTGTAGATATCCTCGCGCCGGGCGACGTGACCGATGAGGGGGCGTCCATCCCTGGGGTCGGTAAAATTCTTGGTCAATTCGACGATCTGCTCTCTGACCCGTTCGTACTCTGCGCCAGGCTGGACGATCCCCTGCGGCTCCCGGCCCTTCAGGTTGACGTAGATTGATCCCAGGTGGCGACCAAAGGAATAGGCCAGCGATTTGGACCAATCCACGTCCAGGAAAGACAAAAAGACCATCTTGATCAAGTGCTCGGCAAAGTAGCCGGCCTTGTACTCGGCGTGTTGGGCCAGTCCCAGCCGGTTGATGACCTTGTGGACGTTCCTCAAGGTAAATCCGCCCTTGAACAGCAACTTTCTGAGTTGGGTCAGCGGATTACGTTTTAGTTTAAGCAGCCCCACGTCCAGCAGCCAGTTGTTGAGCACGATAAAGTTGTAGGCCGGGCCCATCCCGTGATCGGATAGGACGACGACCAGCGTATCCTCGTCCACCTTTTCCAGCAACCGCCCGATGCTCTCGTCCAATCGCTGGAAGTAAGCGGCGACGACGTCACTCTGATCCTGGTCATCCTTCCGCCAGGGGTGGCGAGGATCGAGAAAGTGCCACAGTTGGTGCAGAATCCGGTCGGTGTCAAAGTAGACGACGGCGGTCAGGTCTGTGGGGTGCTGGGCCATCAAATAGAGAGCCGTGCGGGTGCGCATTTCCAGCAGTTGATAAGAGGCGTCCAAAAAGCTCTCCAGATGCCCCTCGGAGAAGGTGGCTGTGGGATAGATGCGGTAATACCCCACCTCTCTCTCCAACTCGGCCAGCAACTCTGGGGGGTGGATAAAGTCTTTGGCGCTGTAAGGCGTCAGAAAGCCACTGATCATAAAGCTATCAACCTGCTCCACCGGGTAGGTCATCGGCATGTTCAAGACGCCAACGCTGCGCCCGGCCTGGTTCGCCAGGCTCCAGATCGTCTGACCATCTCGCCGCCTGGCATTGACCGGGGCAAAGGCGTAGCCGCCCTGGCGGCGGTAGAGAAAGTCATAGATGCCCATCTTGCCGGGGTTCTTGCCCGTCTGAAACGAGGACCAGGAAGGCCCCGAGGTCGGTGGAATCGCCGACTTGAGATTTCCCACTGCGCCATCCGTCATCAGGCGTCGAAGATTAGGGAGCTTTCCTGCATCGGCCCAATTCTGTATCAAGCTCAACGGCACGCCGTCGAGGCCGATTATCAAGACTTGTGTGTTATCGTTCATTTGATTTCCTAGGAACCTCCGTTCTAGTTCAATTTGAGTAATTTCCGTTTTGAGGCCGCACTGCCGTAAAACAGACGGTGCTGGTAGTTTTTCCTAGCTTTTGAGCCAGAATTGCCAAGACGGGAATTGCTAGTTCGATTTGAGCCTTTCCGGCAGACAGTACCAACATATCACCGCTCACCGACCGTGATGAGGCCAACTTCCGCCCACTCGCCGGCCGGAGCGCCCTCCTCATCCAGTACCGAGACATTCCTGATAGATGGATACGCATACATCCCAACGCGCATGGTATAGTCGCCTGGGGGAGCATCTGGGGGAATGGCGACGTCGAACCAGTTCAAGATGGTATCCCCGGCCCGCCAGTAAGAAGGCAGCACACTGGCTCCATCTCGTTGCCCGCGCAATTGTCCCTCACCGTCCAGCAGGTGGTTGAACCAGTGGTAAAAGGTGTTCTCTGTGGGTGTGTGGGCGGGTTGCCAGATGAGAGTCCAGTGAAGCACTCCCCCGGGGCTGAGGTCGCCGGAGACGCGGTAGCCTATCAGGCGCGCGCCATTGGCCCACAGGAGCGGGGAGGGAAGCGGTTGTAGGTCGGGTATGGATGGGGTCCCGCCAGGCCAACGATAGAAACGGAAAGAGCGGTCTCCCTCGCGCAGCGGGATGCGCGCCTCGACCGCCTCGGGAGTAAAGGCAGCGAGCAACGTCTCGCCGGGTGACATATCCCAGGTCGCCCAGTAGACGGTCGGAGTGGAGGGCAGGATCAGTGCTGAGCGGGTATCCACCGAGCGATGAGAAGTGTCAGGCAGCAATACGTCGGCCACGGCCGGCATCTCGAACATACGAGGATCGTCGCCCTCGGCGAGCAGGATCACCTCTGCGCCGCTAATTTCCTGGTTCAGGCGCGCAGCCGTCTGGACCGCCTGAATCTCGTAGGAGATAGGCGTGCCGTATCCCCGGCGCGTGTCGTGGGTCGTCACGAACCTCAGGAGGGAGGTGATTTCGTGTGTTTGTGTGATGGCGAGCGACACGACCAACGCGGCGAGCAGCCCCTGGCCGATTCGCGCCGCCCGGCCCGGCAAGCGTCCGGCCCGCGCAACCAGCCATCCGACCAGGATGAACTGGGCCGGAAAGGTGGTGGTAAAATAGTGGGGCGCCGGTGGGACGGTGTACCGTGTGAAGAACAGCGCTGGTATCGTCAGCCAGGTGGTGGTCATCAGCGCGGCCGCCATCTCGTCGTCCAGGCCGGCGCGCGCCTGACGCACTGCTCGCCACAATGCAAGCCCTCCCCCTACAATCATCAATACTCCCTCGACGGCGAAAAGCCAGCGGACGTTGGGGGTCGCGGCCACGAACTCTGGGTAGCGGTCCGACCCGGTCAGCCAATGCAAATCCAAACCGGTGGAGATGATCCAGGTGGCGTGCACTGCATCGGCGCTCGTTGCAGCAGGCTGCTGCATGATCTCTGCGAGATGGTGGACATTCCACCAATCGTTCTGGGCGTCGAAAACAATGTATGGGGTAAAGGTGAGAGCGGCCAGCAATCCGCCGATCAACAAGGCGCGCCAATCCAGCCGCTTACGAAAAATCAGTGCCCACAGAGCAGTCAGCACGACAAAGGGGAGAGCAGAGAAATGGATCTGTATCAGCGCTGCCAATGCCAGGCTATGCGCCGGCAGCGCCCAACGACGCCCACGCACGAAAGCCAGCCAGCCGGTCGCCGCATAGAGCAGTGTGAACGGGGGAAAGAGTTCCACGTGCCAGATCTTGCGCGAGTAGATCACGGCCCATGGGGCGACGGCGAACAAGAGAGCCGCCACTAGGGCCGCCGTCCGGCCAAACCAGCGGCGTGCCAGGAAGTAACAGCCGATCACTGTTATCAGATTAAGCGCAGCGATGAAACCGGTGGCGACGATGGGACTGGGTGAGAGGGCATAAGGGATAGCCATCAGCCAAGGGGCTCCCAGAAAGGTGTACAGGCCGGTGGACGAACGCGGCCCGACCCAGGCAATCTCGCCCTGCCGGGCCATCCGCAAGGCCCACTTGGAAATCTCTGCCTGGTCCCACAGGAACTCGATCTGATCAATGTGACTGAAGCGTAAGCAGGCTGCCAGGAGCACTATGGCGCACAGCAAGAGCAGTTCGAGCCTAGAAAGTGGAGAGTGTCTCATCCTTCGCAACGCTGACATAGTGACGGGGACGCCCAAGTCTGGGCATCCCCGCTCGCACTTGTGGCGACGAGTTCAGAACCTGGGAAGGAATCAAGGCTCGCAAGACACATTCGGCACTACCTTGAAATAGTCAAACCGGATGTCGTTGTCGGATACCTCATAGTCGCCGCCGACTATACCGACGCGCGTCGTGTAAATCAGACCGTCCATCGTCCACGAACCAACGTGGTAGCCGCCCACGTAGACCTTGGCCTTGTTCCCATCCACGCCAACTTGCAACTTGTTCCAGCCATAGTAGTCGGTGCCTTCTTCACCTTCTGCTATCTTGCCTGATTTGGTAGCGCAGCCAATGTGAGGAAAGTCATAGTCCGAGTTTCGCGCCACGAACCAACCCAAATGAGGTTTAGCTCCTATGCCCAGGCACAGCATATAGAGGTCGGTGTTGGACTCGTTGGCGCCGAACACCAGCCCGGCGTTGGCCCACCAGCCGTATGGTTCCCTGAACTTGACCTCGGTCTCGACGCAGTATTTGTTGGTCGGAGGCCGGTAGGGAGCCATAGCATCCGGTTGCCAGAACCAGGTCACCGGAGCTGGCCCGTTGTCAATCTTGATCTGGTATTGGCCCACGGATGTCAGGTATCGTGTGTACCACCATACATCCCATTCTCCCCCGTCCCAGATCAGCCCGCCGCGATTGGGCCAACCACTGCTAGAGCTGCTAAAGTCGTCATAGTAGCCGAAGGAGACCGATTTGACATTGCTCCACGGCCCCTGGCCCCAGCGGTCGGCGTCGTCAACGCGCACGCGGTAGTAATAAGTGCCTATCTCCAAACCTTTCTCGAAATCACGGTAGGTGGTGGAGGTGGCCCACTGCTCGACGTCCTCCGTAAAGTCGGCGTCCGTCGCCTCTTGGAGCACGTACCCGTCGTGTGATGGATCGGTCACAATAGATTCCCAACTGACTCTGTACGAGTTGTTGTCACCAGGTGTGGGGATAGAATCGAGTTCTGGGATGGGCGGATAGTAGTGAAATATGAGAGGCAGCCAAAGCTTGAATTCTGTGATCGCCGTCGCCCCGGCAGAGGCGGTCACCAGGCTGCCCGCGCCCGTGACCTCGGCCGTGTTGACGAAATAGGGATTGTCACTCAGCCCCGAGGCGATCTGAGCGTCGAACGTCACGACCACCCATTCCGCATGAGCCAGCGACCCACTCCAGGTGACGACGTCGCCCGCCTCCCCCCAACTTCCCTTGGTGGCGTTTAGGTTGCCAAAGTAATCCACCTCTGGCGGTAGAGCGTCGCTCATCTGGGCCGCGCCGACGCTGCCGTGGCCGGTGTTGGTTATGCGGATGGTGTAACCTAGCTGTTCGCCGATGCTAGCCGAGGAGGGGTAGACCGACTTGGAGGCCACGAGATTGCCGGGGCCAACCTCTGTGGTGGCCGAATCGGCGACCAATTCGCCATCGCCAGTGACCTCGGCCGTGTTGACGATGGTGGCGTAGGTGATCTCGGGAGAGATGCGCGCGCTAAAAGTTATGTAAACTTCTGTTCCCAGGTCGCTAGTCCAGGTAATTACTCCATTCTCAGTGCCAAAGGTTCCGTACGTGGCGGTCAAGCTCCCAGAGACGAAATCCAGTTCATCCACCAACGTGTCTGTGAGCCATACGCTACTTATTGGAGGCCCCACATTGTTCTGAATGCGAACGGTGTAGGTCAGCGTGTCACCAGGGCCGGCGTGGGTGGTGCTTGCCTCCTTCTCGACTGTCATGGCCTGCGTAGGCTCAGCCACGACAGAATAGTGAGACAGCAACGTCAAAAGTACGACCGCAAACAGCAGCGCCAGGACTCCGGCTAACAACATCCGCCCCAAACGCCAAGTTTTCTCGTAAATCTTCACATCAACCTCCTTGAACTACTGTCCTGTCAAACGCAATTTGGTGGTATCATCTCAATAAACCGGGGTAATGTAAGGCGGAATGGCATTCCGCCTTACTTTTCCCCCAACTTTTTGAGAAGACATTTGGTGGATAATTTCGCTTACCGGTAGCCATTTTTACCTATCAAACTAGCCTTGACAAGACACTACGTCGCCATTGGCGCCGTGTGACCCCGAAAGATACGCTCCAGTTCAAAGCATACGAGACTGGAGCACGATGGATTTTACTATGGAGGACGGTCTTTGTCAACGTAAAGCGGATTGCGCCGCTGGCTCTCGAGGCAACGGGATAGGGGCGCGATTATGATCCACGAACGACCTGGGCCAGGGTTGGAGCATTGAGTTACTGGCCCACGACCTCCAGCTGTCGCAGTAATATGCGGTCGTCCACGGCTATGTCGTTCGCCAGGACGGGCAGGCGGGCCAGGTCTGCGCGAGTGTAGACGCCTACTTCCAGGCGATAGAGGCCGGGGGACGTATCTGCCTCTAGTTGCAAGCGGTGCAGTTGGACAAAGGCGTCTCCCGGACGCCAGTCCCAGGCCGGCGCGTCCAGCCGATCCTCTTGGGCTACGATGGCGTCATTGGCTTCCAGGATGTGGGCAAAGATGACGGCGGCCCGTCCATAGGCGTGCGCAGGCACCGGGCCCAGCGCGGCCGGGTCGAGGATGCGCCAGACGGTGACCAGTGTAACTGTCTCTCCCGGCCGGGCAACCGGCTCGGGCAATTCGTAGGCCAAAAGCTCGACTGCTTCCAAGTTCACCGGCAAGTGGAGCGGCTCCCCCCCGGCGGTCGCCGTCTCGTCCGTGGCCGCCTGGAAACGGTGGAGCGCGGCTCGTGGATTCCACTCCAAGACGTCAAAGTAAGGGTCAACGTCGTCGGGCCGCAGGTGGACGCGCTCGATGGCTCGCAGCTCCAGCCGTTCGGCCAGGTAAGGGGCGAGCGGCGCGTTGGGCGGCACGACGAGCAAGCTGTGCGACGTGTCGGGAAACAGTATGGCCCGCCGGGCATCGAACCAGCGCAACGCCAGGTCGTCGCGCTGCAATCGCATAGCGGCGATGGAGGGGTCGAGGGGCAGGTCAGGGAATGGAGAGGAAAGCGCCACGGCGCCGCTGTACTCCGTCTCGTCCAGATAGTCGGTTATAGCGGTCAAGGTGTGGAAATAAGCCGCCCGGGTCTCTGGCGCCTGCCCCCAGCGAAAAAAGTAATCGTACCCCGTGGATGCAGCGACTATGATCAACCACGTCACGCAACCTGCGCTGAATACCGTGGCCCAGCGTCGGCCCGCGCGCGCGATCACAAAACGCCCAATCTCAGCGGCGCATAGAGCCGGCAGCGCCAGGATCGGCGCTTCGGCCGCCTTGCTGTGCAACGTGCTGGTCCATTCGCCTATGACGAGAGAAGGAAATATGCCGGCTATTATCCACATCAATGTGAAAGCGTAGGCAGGGTTTCTCCAGCGCCGTAAACAGAGGGCGATACCACCGTAAAAGAACAGACTGACTATTGGATCAAAGATGGGGCGGCCCGGTAGGTTGTAAGTGACAAAACTATCTCCACTGAAGCTAAAAGCGCCCAGTGTGCTGAGAGTGTTCTCCAGCAGAGGGCCCAGGTCGCCGTGGGCCGCGGCCCGCAACGGCCCGGTCAGCGCGTTCGTTCGTCCCCACGCGGCAGGATCTAGCAAGTGGGGGGCGGCCAACGCGCCGGCAACGATCAGCGCACTGGCAAACCACGCGCCGTGACGCCGCAAGCGAGTCCGATCAACGCACGCCAGGTAGATAAACAGCAATCCCAAGGCCGCCGCCGCCGCCAGCGCTGCTTCGTAAGCGTAGAAGGAGCCGGCTAACAAGAGAGCAAACAACCCCCAATCCCACCACCGTCTTTTGGCGCCGTCATCCATCGCGCGCCACATAAAGTACACCGCTGCGGTGAACAATGCTGGAGCGGGCGCCGAGTTGAGGGCAAAACGGCTGTCGCAGACTGTCCAGAAAGATACTGCCACCAGACCGGCGCTACCCAGCCCCACCGCCGCGCCAAACAGCCGCCTGGCCCACAGGTAGGTGAAAACCAGCAGCGCCAGGCCAAAGAAGGCCGAGTGGAAGCGCAACGCCAGATCGGTCGGGCCGAAAAGCATCATAAATAACGCCCCGGAATACATCGTGAACGGCTGATAGGCGTAGCCGTAGGGCGCTTCGACCTGGGACGGTTCGCCTCGATAAACGGCCGAGACGAAATAGCCTGTGTCCGCCTCATCGTGCGTCAAGCCGGGGGGAATGGAATCCAGCCGGTACAGGCGGAAAAAGGCGGCCGCCAGCAGGACGGTAACGATCAATGACCAATGACCAATGACCAATTTGGGCTTTGGGGCTTGGGGTTTGGTCATTCTCTCACGACCTCCATCGCTTGCAGGAGGAGGTGATCGCTCACGGCAGCGCCATCCACCAGCACCGGCAGCCGGGGCATGCTCGGGTCAGGCGCGTGACCGGCCAGGATCGCGTCCACCCGGTCGGGCACGGTGTAGGCGCCTGCGATCAGAGTATACTGTCCCGGCGGCGCATCGGCGGGCAGAGCGAGACGGTGGAGCTGTAAAACGGCGTCGCCTGGCTGCCAGTCCCAGGAAGGAGCTCCCAATTGGTCCCGCTGGGCAATCACCCGGTTCTGGCCGTCCAATAATTGGGTAAAGAACACTCCGTCCCGGTCGTCGGGCAGTCGCTCCTCGACCTGCCACAAGGTGAGCAAGCTGAACTCGGTCCCTGGCTCCCCCGTCCACCCCACCAGTTGATAGCCCTGGAAACTCAGCTCCTCTCCCACATCCACTGGCAGTCGGGCCGGTTGGGATGGAACTGTCATTGTCGGTCGCAGATCGGAGAGCGTCTCCTGGGCCGACCAGCGGTAGATCTCGAAGGCGGGGTTAAAGTCATCGGCCCGCAGAGTCACGCGCTCTCGAAGAGTGACGTGTGGCTCGACAAAGGTCCAGAGCGTCTCGTCCAGGGGAATGGCTTCCGGCAAGATCAAGCTGGCTGCCCGGGACGGTGGGAGCAGCAGCGCCTGGCGACCGTCGAACCAGCGGGCGGGCGGCGTCTCTGTTCCCAGCACGGCTTCCAGGATGCGCGGGTCGCGGTACTGACCGGGATAAAAGGCGGAGATAGCCAGCGGCTCGTCCACCTCCCACTCGCGGACGGTCTCAGCTATGGACATCAGGTTGGTGTGGTAATGCACCCTCACGTCCCGGTCGTTGGCCCAGCGGACAAAGTAGTCTCGCCCCGTTGTAAAGATGACCAGCGCCAGCGCCCCTCCTCCCACCAGGGTAGAGAGTCTCAGGCGACCCACCCGCGCTCTCCGACCGTTCTCCAGGGCCAGGGCAGGGAAGAGAAATAGGACCGGTTGAGCGCCGATGGCCCGCAGGTTAGCCGCGTCTGAGCCTGTCGCCAGGGCGGGAAAAAAGCCCACTCCCAGCCAGAGCAGGGCCCAGGCGTGGGCCGGGTCGCGCCAGCGGAGCAGGGCGATGACCAGCCCGGCGTAAAAAAGCAGGCTCATCAGCGGATCAAGGAGCGGCCGGCCGGGGATGTTGTAGGGCACAAAGTCATCCCCCTGGAAGCTAAAGACGCGCAGCGCCTGAAGTGCGTCTCTCAGTAGCGGGCCTGGGTCGCCGCTCACAAGATCGCGCAGGGGTTGGTCGAGCTGCCCCACTCTGATCTCGGCCGAGGGGTGCGCCCGTAGGTAGATGAATAGCGGCGCTGCTACGACCGCCGCCACGACCAGCATCGCCAGCCAGCCTCGCCATCGCCGCCGCCAGTGATCCCGCTTGAGCAAGAAGAGATAGAGGCCAAACAGCAGGGGGATGGCGGGCATGACCCGCGCGGCCAGGTAGGTGTAGAAGGTGAGGCCCAGCAAAAATCCGGCGAGGGTGGAAGCGGCAAACGTAGGCTGTTTCCTCTCGGCGAGACGGGAGACCAGTACGGCCGCCGTGAACAGAACGGGGAGAGTGATTGACCGGAGCCCCATGCGGCTCGTGCTGACCCCCCAAAAAGAGAGGGCCAGACCGGCTACCGTCCACAGGGCGGTGGGGCGGTCAAAAGCTCGCCGCGCCCAGGCATAGGTCAGAGGGACCAGCAAAATCCCCCAGAAAGCCGACGTCAAGCGCAGCGCAAAGGGGGTCGGGCCGACGATTGTCATCATCGGGGCTACGCTGTAGAGATAGAGAGCTTCTTTGCCCTGGGGCACCGGAAAGTAGAGGGGGCGCGCGCCGTGTACGATAGAGATGGCGTCGGGGATATAGTTGGCCTCGTCGTGCGTCAATCCAGGCGGCACGCTATCCAGACGATACAGCCGCAACGCCGCGGCCAGCAGTAGGATGAAAATTACCAATGTCCAATGCCCAACGTCGAATGACCAATGGCTGGCCGATTTGGGATTGGGTTTCCTGTTCTGCGGGAGCAGACGAGCTCGAGATTTGATCAAGGCAGCCTCCGGGGAGCGGGCCAATCATACCTTAACCCGGCGCGCTTGACAAGTGGGGACGGAGGGTAAGAGACTGGTGGGGGAAGTAGGGCGCGGTTCCAGCCGCGCCCTCCCAAGCGCATCTAGCACTGGCTCTTCTGTGGATGAGAATCAGCCCGCGGTGTGGCTTTGGCTACTGAAATGAAACAGACCCGTTTGACTTTTGGGTATGTTGGCAACGAAAACTCTAGTTCGCGCTTGAGCCGCTAACTCTCCGGTATCAGCCGCACGAAGCGCCGCTTGCCCACTTGCAATACCTTTTCACCTCGGGGTTCGATCTCTGTCTCAATTGCCGTTACGCCCTCGCCGTCCAGTTTGACCGCGCCCTGCTGTACCAGCCGGCGGGCCTCGCTCTTGCTGCGCACCAGCCCGGCGCTGTGGATGACGTCCACGACGTTGGTCGGGCCGGTCAGCGGGTGGGCCGGTATGTCCTGCGGCAACTGCCGCTTCTGGTGCACGCGCTCAAAGTGGGCGGCGGCTTCGTCGGCGGCCTCGTCGCCGTCAAAGATGGATACGATTTCCCAGGCCAGCTTTTTCTTGGCCTCCATCGGGTGCAGGTCGCCCCGTTCCACTGTGTCCAGTAGTTCGTTGATTTGCTCCGGCGACCAGCGAGTGACCAGCTCGAACCAGTTGCGCATGGCCGAATCTGGGATGGACATTGTTTTGCCGTACTTGGTCTCCGGGGCTTCGTCTATGCCGACATAGTTGCCCTTGCTCTTGCCCATACGAGTGTGGCCGTCGGTGCCCACCAGGATGGGCAGCGTGATGCAGACTTGGGGGCGCTGGCCGAATGATTCCTGCAATTTGCGCCCGGCCAGTAGGTTGAAGAGCTGGTCGGTGCCGCCGCCCTGCACGTCGGTCTCTAGCGCCACGGCGTCGTACCCCTGCATCAGGGCGTAGAAGAACTCGTGTAGCCAGATGGCGTCTCCCTTCTCGTGGCGCAGCGAAAAGTTCTCGCGGGCCAGGAACTGTTGGACGGTAAAGTGGGAGGCCAGTTTGATGACGTCGGCAAAGGTGAGTTTGCTCAGCCATTCTGCATTGTCACGCACCTCGGCCTTTTCCGGATCGAGTATCCTGAACGCCTGCTGGGTGTAGGTGCGGGCGTTCTCCGCCACTTGCTCCGGCGTCTGCTGGGCGCGCGCGCTGGTCTTGTCGCTGGGGTCGCCGATGAGGCCCGTAAAGCTGCCGATGAGGAATATCACGTGGTGGCCCAAATCCTGGAACTGGCGCAGTTTGCGCATCGGCACGGTGTGGCCGAGGGTCAGGTAGGTGGCGGTGGGGTCAAAGCCCACGTAGACGCGCAGCGGGCGCCCCGTTTTCTCCGCTTCGACCAATCGCTCGCGCAGTTCTTCCCGCATATGTTCTTTGATCTGCTCGTCGCCGTATTCCGCGCCGCGCATCAAGATGGCGACTTGTTCGTCAATTGTAGGCTTGTTCATTGGAAAATCATCTCTTCTCGTGAATTTGGATGGTCGGAGGTAACAAAAAACCCACTGAGCGTGGGTCTGGGGGATGCGGGTTGCGCGCGGAGCGGCGCCAACGTCTGTCGCCGCGCTACAACCCGCCGGGATACGTATAGGTGTGGAATCTCCAGGTTTGGCGTATCACTTTGCATACCTCTGAGTCTGGTGATTGCCCACATCTCGCCACAGAGACACAGAGAGCACAGAGAAAACACAAAAAGTCCTATCTCGGTGTCCTCCGCGCCTCTGTGGTGAAAAAACGATCACCTCGAATAGACATCTGCATACTTGTGGGTAATCACCAGCTCTGAGTGCATTTGAGCAGATTATACCGGAAACGGGCGAAAAGGCAATTCCTGGCGACTACCACTCTATCCCAGATACTCGCGCCCGTGCGCGGCGAAACAGATTCTCTCCGCCAAAGGTCCGCAAGAAGGCCGCCAGATCGAACTTGGGGCCGACTTCCAATCTGGCAAAGAAATCGCCCTGCTGAGTCTCAAAGAAACCGTCGAACAGGATATTTTTCTTGAGCGCTTTACGGGGCAGGTCAAAGTGTAGGCGGTCAGCTTCTCGTCGTAAGGAGTAGGGCAGATAGGCGGAGCGCAGGTACTGTTCCAGCCGGGCGCGCGGCTCGGGGAAGAGGTTGGCCGGCAGACGCACTTCCAGGCTCAACCGGGTAAACGCGCCAGGAGTGAACCCTGCGGCCGGGCCTATGATCTCGAATCCAGAACACGGGCCTCTTCTGATAAGACTAGTTTCTAACGACTCGACGTCCCAGGCCTTTAGCCCAAAGACGGTCTCTCCGCTCACGGCGGGGAAGCGGCTCGCGTTGGGGGGAAGCGCGAACAGGCTCTCTCGCACGGCCAGCAGGTTATCCACCAGTTCGGGATATTGGGCCAAAAGTCCCCTGAAGACAAATCCGTTGAGGAATTCGGGCCGGACGCCGACCGGCCGCGGATCCAGGCGCAGCCGGAAGTAGGCCGGTTCCAGCCGCCGCTTGCGAGCCATTACCTCTTGCAACTGCGCCAGATACTGTTCGTGCTCCGGCTGGCTGATCTGGTGATGCGTGATTGCTCGCCGTTGCTCTTCGTCTGAGCAGGCCGCGCACCCCAGGCAGCGACCGGGCCGCTCGCCGCTCCCCAGGCAGTAGCCGCCGTCCTCGCCGGTTTGGGCCTCCCGGTACTGGCGGTACAGGAACTCGGGCGGCACGTTCGAGCGGACGAATTCCAGCGGAAAGGTGTGATCCGGCCCTTTTTCATTCAGGAATGTGTCGTTCAAGTGCCCCGCTCTCTCAAGTCGCTCTTCGAGTTCATCCCAGTACCCTGGCGGCAGTGTGGCGTCGAAGTAGTATCCCTTCTGGGCCAGGGCCGTGACGTGGTCCGCCAGCCAATGCCCGCCCAACGCCAACACCTGGCTGACGCAGTAGGCAGGCCAGTCGAAGGCGAGTCGGAACTCGAAGCCGTTCGTCTCGCAGGCTGATTTGACCTGACCGATCAGTGGTTTCCACGCTTCCTCATTGAGCAAAAGCCGGTCGTACTGTAGCGGTGTGCGCGGCATACGGATCAGCAGGCCAAAGCTAAAGATCACGCGCGCGCGCCGTTTGTGGGAGCGGCGGGCCTCTTTGAGCCACCTGACAAAGCGGCGGAACTCGGCGACGTCTTGCTCGGTCTCGTGACCGGTGAGGATGTAGAATAGCTTGATGCGGCGGATCCTGGCTCCCAGGAGCCGGGCCAACAGAGACAGGATGTCGTCGCCGGGCAGGCTTTTGTGCAGCCAGTCCCGCTGGCGCTGGCTGATGCCCTCGATGCCCAGGGTAAAGTCCCGCTTGTCCGCCTCGATTTCCGCCTCCAGCAGGTGAGTCGTGTGTTCCAGGATGTCCACCCGTTGGCTCTTGAGGCTCACCCGGTCGAAGAGGCGGTGCAGTTCCAGTATCATCTCCAGGATGCTCTGGTGCGTGTTAAAGTTAAAGCTGTACAGGTTCAGTTCTTCGACCCCCTGCGCCCACTTGATCTGTCCAGCGGCGGCGATGACGTCGCCCCAGGCAAGCTCGCGGTACGGCTTGCGGTCGTACCCCTCGAAGCAGAAGGAGCAAAGAGCCGGGCAGCCATAGTTGATCTGGAGGTTGGCGGTGTGCGCCTCCGGGCTGTTCAGGAGGGGGTACTCGAGCGGCAAGAACTGCGGGGCCGGGTTTCGGAGGATGGCCTTGTCGGTGGGGTGTAACGAGCCGGCCGCCCAGAGTCCCTGTGTCTGTTGGGCCGCCTGCGCCAGCGCTCTCTTGGGAGGAGCTTGCAGACGACGCACCAGGTCGCCGACCAGCCCTTCCCCCTCACCGAAAAAGATGCCGTCCACCAGGCTGTCCCCGTCCTCACGGATGATGGCCTGAGCTGCCATAGCGTTGGAGCCGCCGAGGATAAGAATGGGCCACTCCGCTTTGGCTTTCTGAAGCCGTCGTTGACTGGCAAAGAGCGGGATACCCGAACGGATCAGCAGGTAGGGCAGGTTGATCAACTCTAGCGTATAACTGTTAGAGATCAGGATCAGGTCGAACTCGTCGGCGGGGCGCAGCGATTGTGTGCCGGTGAGGAATGAGACGTTCTCTTGCTCGAACAACTCTCTCTCGGCCGCGTTGGGGAAAAAGGCCAGGTCAACGAACGCATCCGGCAACGCCCGCCGCACTTCCTGGAAGAGAAAGAGGTGCGGGATGGAGCGGTCTACGTCTTGGAAGGGGGATAGCCGCGCGATCAGCACTCGGTAGGCGGCCTCTCCAAAGTCCGGGTTGCCGAACGAGGGGTTGTCGAAGGGAAGAAACGGCGAGTCCTGCCCTAGATGGTTCGTCCAGGCTGGTCTCGTTTTCATTGGGGAACATCCTGAAGGTTTTCCGCAACCTTTGGAGTTTGCCATTCCATACCAGGGCGACAGTAGAAAACCAACAGGGCCGCCTCTGGGAACGAACCTAGGGGACGGCCCTGTTTCACCAATTGCACCTTACCGATGAGGCACAGTGAATCAGGTGACCCGCATAGGACTCGAACCTATAACCAAGGGATTAAGAGTCCCCTGCTCTGCCAAATTGAGCTAGCGGGCCACGCAGGGTAAATTGTAACACAGGTACGTGATTGCGGCAAGTTCCCTGTCTCTTTGACACTGCTTCCAGTTGCGGAACCAGGTACTTAATCCTCCTCTCCTTCCATCAAGCTGAGAATTGAATACAAGAGTTCCAGTAGAACCTGCCTGACGCTCTCTGGATCGGTAGCCACACAGGGCGTCATTTTTATTTCTCGAGGGATGCGGAGCGCGATGCGCAGATCTTGGGGTGTCCAGGCATCTTCCAGGTCTTGCTTGTTAGCAGCGACGACATAGGGCACGGGGGCGTAGGAACGAAAGGTGTCGAGGATGCTGCGAGCCTCGCGGAACGTCTCCGGTCGCACACTGTCTAGCAAAACGACAAAGCCAAGCATTCCTTCGGCGAGGATTTCCCACATAAAGTCGAAGCGACGTTGTCCGGGGGTGCCGAACAGGTAGAGCACCAGGTCATCATCCACGGTGATACGGCCAAAATCCATGGCCACTGTAGTCTGATCCTTGACACGTTCTTCTGCACGAGATATCTTTTTTTCCGTCGCTACGACGTCAATCTCACTTATGCTTTGGATGAATTCCGTTTTCCCAGCCGAGAATGGACCGGTCACTACTATTTTGACTGTCTGCATAGTTATCGTCCCTTAGAAGTGATGATACCTGGCTATTATTTCTGAAAAAAGTTGATCAGGCGCTCGACCACACCACGCTTGACGGCCGGGCGGCGCATGGTCATAAGGGCTTCCTCGGATGGCCTCGAGGGCGCGGTCTTTATTCCTTCTGGCTGGACCAACTCGACCAGGCCTGCTTGCAATAGGCCGTATACGATCTTGCGGATCTGGAAATCGCTCAGGTTGTTGTACTGCGCGATCTGGCGGATGGTGTTGCGGGGATTGATGAAGGAAACGGCGCGCCATTCCTCGACGCTCAGATTGATGTTGCGCAGTTGCACGCCTGGGCGCTCTGCGAACTTGAGTGCTATATCCAAATTGGGCAGTTCGTCCTGTAGTCGCTCCCATTCCTTCAGGCGACGGCTGCCCTCCATAATTACGCTTTCCAGGTCAATAGGGATGGTGATGCGATCCTCGAACGGTAATGCGTTCGATTCGAAGCGGAAGGTCCCTTCTGGCCAGGTAAAGAGGGGATAGGTGTTGTTTAGAATATAGACGCGCATACTCTGTGCGATGTCGGTTTGACTCACATAGCCAGCGTTTATCAACAGGGCGCCTAATTCCCTGTCGCTCTTGGCGCTGGCTTTGGACTGGATTTTACGGGCTTGCTCTTCTGTGATCTTGCCAGCTTGGTGTAGCACTGTCGCCAAAGGAGCGCCTTGCCCATCCAACACCGCGTAGACGAGTTTGCCCTCTTTGAAACACAAACGGGCCTGTGCATCTCGTGTATCAATTGCCAGGGTGCCCGTCTTGCGCGCCAAATTGATTAGGTTGAGTAATTGGGTCGTGCTAAAATCCTGCAAGTTCCCCTTTAGTGCCATACCTACCTCCACTGCGACAAGACCGCGCAGATACGAACTTGCTCAAAGATATACGTACATTGGATTATACATTCTCTTGGCGTTCAAGTCAACCGGCGCCATGACTTGACAATTGAATTGTATGGTGTAAACTCTCAAGTCGTTGAGGTAGCCTGGCGTTTTGATAACCACCCCAAAATCCACCGTATGGAGGTTTGCATGGCGAGACGTTACTGTTCCATTCCACTTTTATTGATGGCATTGTCGCTGGCTCTTCAGGCTGGCTGTGGTTCGCCCGCTGTCGGCGGTCATCTGATCTATGGCCTCACGCTCTCCCCTTCTGGCATTGACCCCCACGTCAATGCCTCGTCGGAATTGGGTATTCCTCTCACTTCCGTCTATGACACCCTGGTCTACCGGGACCCAGAGACGGGAGAGTTTGTCGCCGGGCTGGCGGAGCGGTGGGAGCTCTCTGACGACGGACTGGTCTACACCTTCTACTTGCGCCAGGACGTCACCTTTCATGATGGCACATCCTTCGACGCCGAGGCGGTGCGCTTCAACCTGGAGCGCATCACCAGCTCTGACCTGGCCTCCCAGAAGGCCAGCTTTATGCTCGGCCCCTACGAGCGGATGGAGGTGATGGACGAGTATACGGTTCGCATTTATCTGAGCGAGCCGTTCGCCCCTCTGCTGGATGCGCTGAGCCAGGTCTACCTGGGAATGGCCTCTCCGGCGGCGGTCGAAAAGTGGGGGGACGAATACCAGTTACACCAGGTAGGCAGCGGCCCGTTCATCTTTGTCGAATATGTGCCTGGGGATCATCTCCTGCTGCGCCGCAACCCCGACTATGACTGGGGGCCATCGCTCTACGAGCACGGCGCGGCGCAAGTGGACGAGATAGAATTTCGTTTCTTCACCGACCCGGCCACTCGCTCCCCGGCGTTGGAGACCGGAGAGGCGGACGTGATGGGAGAGATCCCCCCCCAGGATGCCGCCCGCCTGGAGGCCGCCGCCGACTTTTACATCGCACCGGCCGCGCCGCCCGGCGTCTCTTTGATGCTGCTGATGAACACTACCCGCCCACCGCTGGACGACATCAGGGTGCGGCAGGCGCTCGTTTATGGAACTGACCGCCCGGCCATCATCTCCACTATCTTTCGTGACACCTCCCCGGTGGCCTACGGCCCGCTCGCGGCGGCGACCTGGGGCTACGATCCGGCGGTACAAGATTATTACCCTCACGACCCTGCGCAGGCGGCGGCGCTGCTGGAGGAAGCGGGCTGGACCGATTCCGATGGGGACGGCGTCCGCGATCGGGCCGGGGAGCCGCTGCTGCTGGATCTCTACCTGATGGGTTGGGGCTATATGCCCGAGATCGGGCAACTGCTGGCGGCACAATGGGCCGACCTGGGAATCGGCGTGGAGAGCCAGGTGGTCAGCTATCCAGAGGCGCTGGAAGTGGGCAGCGAGGGGCGCCACCATCTGATGCCCTTCAATCTCTCTAGCAGCGACCCCGACATCCTGCGCAAGTTCTTCCACTCCCAGGCGACCTTTAACTGGGCCAGGGTGAACGATCCTGAACTGGACGCCTGGCTCGACGAGGCGGTGCGCGTCTCGGACCGGGAGCAGCGGGTCGCCCTTTACGGCTCGGTTCAGCAGCGCGTGATGGATCAGGCGTTGATCGTGCCCATCCGTGATTACGTCAACCTGAACGGGGTAAACGATCGAGTACACGGACTACGTTTCGACTCGCTGGGCTGGTTCCCGTGGTTGATAGACGTCACGCTGGAAAAGCCCTAGCCGTCCAGCCTGGTTAGAATGACGATGCGGTACGTGGGCCGCAAGTCGTTGCAGGCGATTTTTGTGCTTTGGCTTGCGGCAACCCTGGTCTTTTTTGCCCTGCTGGTGACCCCCGGCGACCCGGCCGGGGCGTTGCTGGCCGCTTCCGGCGCTACCGCCGAGGACGTTGCCGAGCGCAGGGCAGAGTTGGGCTTGGACGATCCGCCTCTGCTCCAATACACTCGCTACGTGGCGGACCTGGCCCGGGGGGAGCTGGGCTGGTCGTGGTTGCACGGCCGCCCGGTGGGCCAAATGATCCTGGAGCAGCTCTTGCCGACGGCCGAGTTGGCGGTAGCGGCGACGGCGGTGGGGTTGGCGGTGGGGCTGAGCGTAGGAGTGCTGGCGGCCGTCCGCCGGACCACTTGGCTGGACACAGTGGCGACCGTCGTCGCCGTGTTGGGCATTTCCACTCCTACCTACTGGTCTGGTCTCCTGGCGATCCTGTTTTTCTCCTTGCGCCTCCATTGGCTGCCCGCTACCGGTGAGGGGGGACTGCGTCACCTGGCGCTGCCGGCCCTGGTGCTGGGCTTTGCCCTCTCCGGCTCCATCGCTCGCATGGTGCGGGCGCGAGTGGCGGAGGTGATCGAGTCCCCCTTCGTGCTGGCGGCGCGGGCGCGCGGTCTCCCGGCGCGACGGGTGCTCTGCGTCCACGTGCTGCGCGCCGCGCTGGGGCCGGCCCTGGCGGTCACTGCCCTTCAGTTCGGATTTTTGTTAGGCGGGGCGGTGGTCACAGAGTCGGTCTTTGCCCGGCGCGGGCTGGGCCGCCTGGCGGTCGAGGCGATCCTGTGGCAAGATCTGCCGGTGGTGCGGGGCGTGGTGTTGGTCGGCGCGCTGGCCTACGTCTTGGTCAACCTGGCGTCTGATTTGATCCAGGCCTGGCTCGACCCCCGGCTGCGGGAAGAACTCGCGTGATCTCTTGGTCTGCTTCGACGCGCCGCCTGCCGCTGCGCCGCCCGGCGATCCTGGCGGCCTTGACGTGGCTCGTTCTGATAACGCTGGGAGCGATGCTGGTCCCCCTGTTCGCCCCCGGCGGCCCCCTGGTCGCCGATTCCACCCGCGTGCTCCTGCCGCCGGGAGCGGGGAACCTTCTGGGAACGGACTTTTTGGGCCGGGACATCCTGGCCCGCCTGCTGTGGGGCGGGCGCTGGACCTTGTGGATGGGGACGGTGGCGCTGGCGTTGGCGGTGGGGCTGGGGCTGCCCGTGGGACTGGCGGCGGGTAGCTTGGGCGGCCGAACCGATGCGGTGCTGATGCGGCTGGTGGATGCTCTGCTCGCCTTTCCGGGTCTCCTCATGGCCATGGTGGCAGTGGCGGCGCTGGGAACGGGCCTGGCCTCGGTGGCGACAGCGGTGGGATTGGCGGCTGCCTTTCCCTACGCTCGGGTGGCGCGGAGCGTCGCGCTGGAGGTGCGCGGGCAACCCTACGTCGAGGCGGCTCGCTCTGTGGGATGTAGCCCGTGGCGGATTGCGGTTCGTCACATCTTGCCCAACGCTGCTCCGTCGCTCATTGCTTTCGCTGCTACACAACTGGGGTGGGTTCTGCTCAGCGGGGCGGCGCTCAACTTTTTGGGATTGGGCGTGCCTCCGGGCACTCCCGAATGGGGCGTGATGCTGGCCGATGGTCGCGGCTATCTGAGGGATGCGCCGTGGGCCAGCCTCTTTCCGGGGCTGGCGCTCACGCTGACGGTGTTGGCGGCCAATCTGGTGGGAGATGGGTTGCAGGAAGCGTTGCAGCCATAGGGTTGCAGTCCCTGGTCTTTGGCCTTCGTAGGGCGGGTTTCTTACCAGCCGTAGGCCCCCAGGCCGCTGACGTATTTCGAGTTGCGGCTGCGGGGCGCCGGGAAGCGGGCGACGATCTCTGTCAGCCGCTCCGCCTGTTCCTGCCCGCTTTTGATCTCGATCACCACGTTGTCGGCGATGGGGAGGCGGGCTTGGAGGTTGGGGCGCAGCACGAGCCGTTGATCGTAGGCAGCCTGGGCAAAATCCAACGTGGCTCGTATGGCGCTATCCGGGGTGACGTAATACTCGCGCCGGTAGTGGTTGAGCAGGGTGGGTCGGTTCACCGTTTGTAGTATCGCCCGCCAATCTGGCCCGACGTTGGCTCGAATGGTCTCCAATATCTCGCTCCACGGCGCGCTCATATCCAGCTTGCACGGCAACAGGTAACGCCTCTTTTTCCCCAGCATATTGCGCTTCTGTTTCAATTCCAGATAGGGCTGGATGTCCGTCATCGCTTCGCCGTACCAGCGCAGGCGTAGCTTGTCTCGTGCGCTCAAGCCGGCCAAGTTCTCGCTCAAGCTGCTCAGGTGTAGTGTGTCCAGGTACAGGCTGTTGACCCGGCGCGGCGGGTAGGCGACCGCGAACCCGGCCGGATGGAGCCGTATCCACGAGCGGGCCTGGGGCAACAGATGAGGGGCGCAGACCAGCTTTAGCTCGTAGCGCAGGTCGGCGTGGGATTGGACGTCGTGTGATTGTTGGTCCATTGATGTCGTCATTTGAGTCTCCTATTGCGCTGGCAGCAGGCCGTCCGATAGCACGCCGAAGGAGGCCGGGGTTACGGCGTTGCTGGTGCTGATAAAGGCGATGCCCCGGTCGTCGGCAAAGGCCGGCGTGGGCCCGGGGGCCAGGAGCACCAGGTTGTCGCTCGGCCCTGGGTTGAAGCCGGGGTCGGTGCGGGCGTCCAGGGCGGGGTTGCCGGCGTGGAGCACCATCAGCCGGTCCCAGCAGTTCAAGTCATCCCGGGAGCCATCCTCGCCCACGACGATGCGGATGATCGTGCCGGACGGAACGCGGGCCAGGGCCGGGTCGCCGGCAAAGATGAGCGAGCCTTCGTCGCTGGCGCTCTTGGTGTCGTTGTCGGTGATGCGCCAGCCGCGCAGGTCTACTCCGCCGGGCCGTATCACTCGCAGCTCGAACCAACTCTCCTCGCCCATCCGGTAGCCGGCAAAGACCACGTCGCCGGGGCGAGGGACGTCGTCGGAGAGCGGCTCGAAGCGGGGCGCGATGGTCTGTGCGGCATCGAGCGTCAGCGTGATGGCGGGGGTCTGGGGGAGGTCGGATGGCTCCCACCCGGCGAAGCGGAAGCCGGGCACGGGGGCGGCGGTGATTTGGATGGGAACGTTCTGAAAGTAGACGCCCTGCCAGGGCAGGTCTTGCACCAGGTGGTGGTTGATGGCGACGTAGCCGGCTCCGCTGACCGGCGGCTCGAGGGTGAGCCGTGCGGTGCCTCCCAACCCGAACCTTTCGACGATGTGCTGGCGGACGAAATCGGGGCGGCGGCGGCAAAAGTCGCGCAGTTCCTCCACGCTCGTCTCCCAATCAACCGAGCTTGACCAGCGGCTCGTCTCGTAGGCTATGTCCGGCTCGAGCGCGGTGGCCAGCTCGTCAACGTGCGCGATGACCGAGGGAGGGGCAAGGGTGGTGTTGAGCAGGTCGGCGGCGCGGGAGAGAAAGCGGTGGAGGAAGGCGCTGTTTTCCAGCAGCTTGCGCAGCAGGAGCGCGTCGCGTCCCCCTGTTTCGGGCCAGTTGTATTCCAGCACTCGCTCCACCAGGTTCAGTTCCGCATAGCTGTGGCCGTCCGCCCCAAAGGCGTGGTCGGTGTCCCAGAACATCCACTGCCAGCGTCCCCCCTGCACGCGGGGTCGGAACTGTTGCACGTTGTGGTGCGGCCAGTCGAAATTGGCGGCATAGATGTGGAGGATGGTATAGTCAATAAAGTTGGCAATATCCACCTGGGTCTGGACGTAGGCATAGTTGGCCGGGGTTGCCAGGTCGTGAGTCGCGACGAATTGGAGCAGGTGGTCCCAGTTTTCGCGGTCTCCCATCAGGGTCGCCCGCTCCCCGACGTGTTCGGGCGAGTCCAGAAAATCGGCCGCTCTGACGCCGTAGCGCTCCGCCAAGAAGCGGTCGTCTATGCGCTCGCGGGCGTAATAGATGCCCCACGGCGCGCCGTTGATGAACAGCAGTACCGGTTGGCTGTGCACGGCGTATCCGCCCAGTTCGAGCGCCAGCTTATCGGCCAACTGGTTGCGTATGAGAGTCCAGTTGGAGTAGTTCGGATGGGGAAAGGTGTACCAATCCTGTCCCCCGTTGTGCAGCACCAGGCGCTTGAACGATCGTGCGTCGCTATCGGCGAACAGGGGGTACTCGAGCCGGTTTAGCCCGTACTGCTGGCGGAAGTAGAGCCGCAGTGACTTTTTGTCAAAGTCGCGGCTGGCTCCGCCGTGGAGACGCACACCGGCCGGGACGTGGAACCCCGAGCGGCGATCCCGGTCTATGTAGGCGACGTCTGCCGGTCGCTCCCAGGCCATTCCCCTCTCGTGACTGTTGGCGGGAGCATAGATGCCGCGCTCAGCGTTCCACAGGTCATCGGGGTCTATGATCAGAGAGATCAGGGGTAATTCCGCCTGCAGGCCGACAAAGTAGGAGGCGCTGACCACCGGCCCTGGTTCACCGCCTGGCAGAGTGGCCCTGGCGCGCACGACGGTGACGGCGGGCGCGGCGCTGTTCAGGTGGATGGGTTGGGTGTAGAGCTCTCCGGCGGTGTGGGTGGGTGTGCGGCCATCGAGCGTAAAGATCACGCGGGAGTCGGGGTGGGGCGGGCGGATCTCCAGGCGGACGTCGTGGTCGTAGTAGCCGCCGGGTGGGTATAAGGTAGGCTCCAGCGCGGGGTCCGTCGTGGAGGGACGGCGGGCGGTCAGTATCTCGACGGGGTAGAGTGCGGCCAGCGCCAGCACCGTGAGAAGGGTGATCCACAGGTGCAGGGCGTGTCTTTGGCGCTTGGACGTTTGTTGCACGCATTACCTCTTGGGGGAATCATTTTCGACCATCTCTGCGGTTAGGAAGAGGATTCGTTATGGAAGAAATCTATATCGGCGGTCGCGTGGGGGTAACCGTGATAACCAACCGCGTAACCGCCGACCAGCAAGTACTCGACCTTATGTTTGTCGAGCAGCAGTAAAAACTCTTAAAACCGATCATTCACTCCGTGGTCTCTACCGCGAGTATGTCCGGGTAACCCTGGCGCGCCAGGGTCAGATGGGCGGTCGAGAGGCCCGGAATCTGGGTGGCGACCTGGATGTCCACTTCCTGCATAAAGTCAAGCTCGTTATCCAGGCGGTGAATCTCAACCAGGGGCAGATCAAAGTAGACGTAGCGCAGCACCGGCGCTCGGGTTGTGTCGAGGGCGCGCAGGATGATCGGGCCGGCATCGTCGAGCAAGAGTTCGGCGGCGCCATCTTGCAGCCACTCGCGGTTTGCCGGCAAAAAGGTCGCCCCGCCGATGTCAAAGCCGACGATCTCCACCGGCAGGTTCAAGACGTTCGCCACGGCGACCCGTATCGTCCCGCTCATCGTCAGCGTGGGCGATCCCAGGTAGGCAAACACCGGCTGCACGGGGTCGAGGGAGCGAGCCATTTGTTCCTGGCGGGCGCGCAGTTCGTCCCAGGGAGATCCATCGGCGCTCACCGCTTGGCGGAGACGCTCGTATTCCTCCTCCAAATCGGCCTGCAATTGGTCCAGGTATTCGGGCTGGCTGACGCGCCAGGCTTCCCGGACGTAGGCGGCCTGGATGGCGGGGTCGTCGTAGGTGGCGGAGAGTGAGACCCGCGCGTCGCTGCCTAACGCGGCGCCATCAGAATGACCGGTTTCAAAAGCTAATGGGTTGCCGTTAAAGCCGATCGGCTCCAACCGGCCGGAGGTGGGGTTGTAGTAATAGTGCAGGTTGACCAGCGACGTGGCCGGGGTCGCGCCCCACAGGTCAACCAGGGCCAGGAAGCGCCCGTATTGTTCTATGTCGAACACCTGGGAGGCCCTTAGCTCGCCGGCCTGGAGCGCGCGCAGCAGGCCGATGGCGGCGTCTCTCTGGGCGGATAGAGCGGGGTCGCTATCAATGGCGGCGTCGCGGAAGGCGTCCACCTCAAAGTACTGAAAGTCGGTGGTAGAGAGGTTGGCGATGGGATCGGCGTAGGCGGCCTGGGCGTCTCCCTCAAAGTGGGCGACTGACTCCCACAGCAGGTCGGCGTCGAAGCGGACGATGACGCCCTCCGGACGTCCCTGGGACGTCAGCAGTTCGTTGGCGAACCCCTCTTGCAGACTGTAGAGTCCCCAGTCGTCGCCGTTAAAGATCAGGTGGACAAACTGGCAGCGGGCTGCCAGTATGCCCTCGCGCTCCAGGGCGCGGGCAAAGGCCCACTCGCCCAACCAGTTGTTGGTGGCCGGGTCGGAGAGGTAGAAGCGCTGCATACCGAGCAGTTGGCGGTTCTGGCGGGTGCGGACTTCAAAGCCCCATTTTCCATCGTCGTCCAGGCGGTCGGCGGGGCCTTCCAGCAGCCTCATTCTGACCGGGACGGCGCTTTCCTCTGACTGAATGGTGACTGCGTCCACCGATGACCTGATGGTGGCTGCGCCCACCGATGACTTGATGGTGGCGGTGACAAAGTCCTGGTTGGATGGGATGTAGACGCCGTCCTGCAATGCCTGCTCCCGCTGCCCCAGAATGTCGTTGTAGGAGCTAAAATTCATATCAACGACCAGCATGGGCAGGTCTGTGGAGGGGGTTATGGACTGGGTGATACGGAGTGGGATTGACCGCAAAACGTCGAGCGCGTCGTCCCATTCCTGCCCGCCGGCGAGCAGGCCAACGATAAACACGAGCAGGAGCGCGCCGATCCATCTCAGGCTCTGCGTCGAGCGCCGCTCAGGTTGTTGACCGATTTTCATAGGACATCGTCGGGAAGAGACTCTAAAGGTTTTCTGAAACCTTTAGAGTCTACCCGCTCAGGGTGTTATCCTGCTCGACAAAGCTGAGCTCACACGCCGGAATCTGACCGCTCAGATCGTCCATTAGGGAAACCAGCACCTCGTCGTTGGGGCAGAAAATCAGGTAGGTGGCCTGGAGGGTGGATGAGCTACGATCCAGGCGGCGCAGGTCGGCGTTCCCGACGTGCTCGAGCAGGAGTCGGTTGATCTGGGCGAAGGAGCTATCCGAGACGGGGGCCATCACGTTCAGGTACAGGTTGCTCCTGGTCGGGCGGGGCATCAGGAAGGTGCGGGTGAAAAGGTAGCCCAGGGTTACCAGCACAGCCAGTATGGTCGGCAGGCGTTGGTCGGCGCCCATTCCCAGGCCGATAGTGATGGCTATAAAGAGATAGAGCAGTTCCTCCGGCTCTTTGATAGCGGTGCGGAAGCGGACGATGGAGAGCGCGCCGACGAGGCCCAACGATAGCGCCAGCGAGGACTTTATGATAGAGATGATGAGCACTGTGGTCATAGATAATACCGGCAGGGTCTGAGCGAACCTGGCGCGGTTGGAGAGTGATTTGCCGTATTGAGTGTAGAACCACGCCAACGTGCTGGAGAGGACGATGCTCAACAGCAGGTTGATCGCCAGCGTGGTGAGCGAAAGCGGAGCGGGAGTTGTAAGGCCGAGCAGATTATCCATAGCACCTCCTGGGGTGATCGAGGTTTTTTGATTCGAGATCGGTGATTTGTCACGGGTGGCGTGCAATGAACCGATCTCGTAGACCATCTCATTCCCTGGTGACAGGGTTCAACGATGGTATTATACCTGTTTTGCCCATTTGAGCCACCCTATCAGGAGCGGTTACGCCTAGAAACGCCCCACAAGACGCCGGGAGCGCGCGGGCGGGTTTCTTACCCGCCGCCTTTACGGTTGGGGATTGATACAGCCGTGTTTGTCCGTGTCCTCTGATTGACTGACAAAACGCTGATTATCTGAAGGGAGGGAAGAGACAGGACGCGGATTTTGTTGATTCTCAATATAGATCAGCGTTGATCTGCGTCCCAATAGAGATTTGTCAATCAACCAGTCGTGTTCCACAAGAATGAACGATAGCGAATCAGAGCCGGGGTTCTTTCAGGCCAGGATTGCCCTCACTGCCTGGATGGTGTGCTCTACGTCCTCATCCGTGATCCAGTAGTGCGTCACTGCCCGGAAGCGACCATCCAGCCGGCCCAGGAGCAGCACGCCGCGTTCCTTCAGCTCCCTCAATACCTCGTCATGCGTCTTGGACGCCTCTTCCGTCAGCCAGAAATAGAGGATGTTGGTCTCCGCCGAAGCGACCTCTACTCCCGGTATCTCTGCCAGTCCCTCGGCCAGCCGCTTGGCCCGGACGTGATCCTCCGCCATCCGGGGCGCGATCTGCTCCAGGGCGACGATTCCGGCCGCAGCCAGGATGCCCGCCTGTCTCATTCCGCCGCCTACCACCTTGCGCGTGCGCTGCGCCTCGGCGATGAAATCGGCGTCGCCGCAGACCAGGGAGCCTACCGGCGCGCACAGCCCTTTCGAGAGGCAAAACATCACCGAGTCTACCGCCCGCACCACCTCTCGCACGTCCACCCCCAACGCTGCCGCTGCGTTAAAGACGCGCGCCCCATCCAGGTGCAGACGCAGTCCGTGCTCGTGGGCCAAATCCGCCGCCTGGGTGGTATACTCCACCGTCAGCGGCGCGCCGTTGCGCATGTTGTGTGTGTTCTCCAGGCAGACCAGCCGCGTGCGGGGAAAGTGGACGTTATCCCCCCGGATCGCTCCTTCGATCTCGTCCAGGCGGAGCGTGCCGTCGGGTTGGTTGGGGACGGTGCGAGGTGTGATGCCGCCCAGCGCCGCCATGCCGCCCTGTTCGAAGAGAAAGGTATGGCTGTGGTCCCCCACGATCGCCTCGTCGCCCCGCCTGCAATAGGTCAGGAGCGCAACCAGGTTGCCCATCGTGCCGCTGACGACGAACAGAGCAGCCTCTTTACCCAGCATCTCGGCCGCCATTTCTTCCAGCCGGTTGACGGTGGGATCCTCGCCGTAGACGTCGTCGCCCACCTCGGCCCGGTACATTGCCTCGCGCATCGCGGGAGTGGGGTGCGTCACTGTGTCGCTGCGTAGATCAATGACCTTCATTTTCCCTTGACCTCCTGAGTTGAATGATGAGCCGATTATAACTCACCTGCTGCTCACGTCAACGTCTTGACCTCCTTGCCGACTTGCCTATAATTGGCTAGTTGCGCAAGTATGCAAGTTTGCTAATAGGAGGACTGGGTGAATACACGACAAGACGTGCGTAGTTGCTGGATCGGTGGATCACGATGAGTCGAGACGACAGGGGCGATAGACAAATGATACTACTCGAGGGGAATATCGGTGCTGGGAAGACCACAGTAGGCAAAACTTTGGCGGCATCGGGAGAGTTTGGCTTCATCGAGGAGCCGACGGCGGCGTGGCGGGAGGGGTACGCGGCCAATATGTTGGAGCTATTCTACAACGACCCTCACCGCTGGGCTTTTACCTTTCAGACCTGCGCCTTTGTCACCCGGGCCAAGACGTGGAAAGAGATGCTGGCGCTCACCGATCGCAGCCGGGTCGTCCTGGAACGTTCGATCTACTGCGACCGCTACATATTTGCCGAGAACTGCCATCGCACGGGGCTGATGTCGCCCGCCGAGCATCAGCTCTACTGTGGCCTGTGGGACTTTTTGGTCGCGGACTATAGCGTTCAGCCAGATTTGATACTGTATCTGCGCACGCCTGCGGAGGCTTGCCTGGAGCGCATCAAGGTCCGCGACCGTGCCGAAGAAAGCGGCATAGCGCTGGACTATCTCCTTCAGCTCGAGGGGTTGCACGACGAGTGGCTGCTCGACAATGCCAAGTCGCTCGTGATTGACGGTGGGCGTCGCTGGAGCGCGGCAGAGTTACAGGATGAAATAGCTTCCAGTCTGGCCGGCGTTGGAAAAGTTTGACAACCATCCATCAGCGTGTTATACTTCTTCCTGTGGGCCGTTAGCTCAGCCTGGCAGAGCAGGGGCCTTTTAAGCCCAGGGCCGCAGGTTCGAATCCTGCACGGCCCACCAGAGGGAAGTAGGCAAGTAGACAAGGTGATGGGTAGACAAGACTTTTGTCTACTTGTGACCTTGTCTACTTGTGTCCTTATGGGGAAAACATGGCACTTCCAATGTGGGCGTTCGTGACAGCTTTGATAGCAATGTTCGTCGGCATAATCGGCGTCATCCTGCCGGTTGTCCCCGGCGTTGGCTTTATCTGGATCGTGGTGTTGATCTATGCCATCGCTGAGCGGTTCGCCACTATTGACCTCATCACTTTTACCGTCCTCACTATCCTGGGCGCAATTGGTTTCACTGCTGACCTGTGGATGACCCAGGTGGGGGGCAGGGCCGGCGGTGCTTCTCCAACCTCGCTGCTGGTGGGATTGTTGCTGGGAGTGATCGGGGCGCTCGTCGGCTTGATCTTTATGGGAGTCGGCGCGATACCGGGCGCCATCGTCGGCGCTATCGCCGGGGTCATCGTCGCCGAGTATCATCGGCGGGAGGATTGGGCCGAGGCGTTCAAAGCTGGCGGCGGGTGGGCGGCTGGTTGTCTTCTCTCCGGCGGCGTTCAGCTCGTCATTGGTATCCTGATGATCCTCATCTTTGTCTGGCAGGTGCTGAGGGGGTAGGGGGATGGCGCGACGACGTTCTTCCCGCCGCAAGCTGCTCACAATTCGGTCGCCGCGCAAAGGCACGCTGGTCATCGCCGTAGCGTTCTATCTCGTCGGCCTCTTTGGCGCGCTCAATCTTTTCTCCATCCCGCATCCATATACCATTGCCCTTCTGGCTATTGCCGGCGGCCTTCTCATCCTCGGCTCGTTTCTACGTGGTTTGTAGCCCTTTCGTAAGTGTTCAGGTCATTCGTGTTGTCAACCACAAAGAGCACGAAGGACACCAAGCAAGCAGCACAGCTATGACGTTTTCACCAGGTTCTGTGGCTATTTGTGGCTTTACCTTTGTGTCCTTTGTGGTAAATAGACATCCCCCTGAATGCTTACGCCCTTTCGATTGAACTTTTGACCGCCTAGTCGCGTGTAACGTATAGAGAGTCGCTTCCCTTTGTATAGATAGGGAACGATCCCGCCCGGAGAACACCGGTGGCCTTATTCGCCAACAACTTGACCTGGCGCTGGCCCGGCATCATCGTGGTATTGCGTGGCTGGCGCTGCGCCGGCGTCTCTCGTGCTCTATTTTTCGTCCAACAAGTCGGCGACAAGGCAAAGTCGCTGGGTGTATCTACGGATGACCTGATCTGCCGCTTTCAGCGCGGCCAGCCCCGGGCATTTGAAGCGCTCTACGACCGCTTCAAGGACTATGTCTACCGCGTCGCCCTCTTTGTAACCCGCGACGGTGTAGCCGCCGAGGACGCGGTGCAGGAGACTTTTCTCGACGTGTTGCGCGCGCTGCCCAACTACCGCGTCGAGGGGCCGGCCCGCTTCGAGACCTGGCTCTACCGTATCACCGTCAACCGCTGCCGTTCTCGAATGAGGCGCAAGGTGCTTCCCTCGGCCGAGTGGGACGACATCGAGGAGCGATTGGAGCGCATCCCGGAGCCGCACCCCAATCACGATCCCGAGGACGTCGCCCTGCGGCGAGAGCGGGCGGTCGAACTGTGGCGAGCGGTGGACGATCTGCCCGAAAAGCAGCGTGTCGTCGTCTTGTTGCGTTACCAACAAGGCTTGGCTTACCAAGAGATTGCGCAGACGTTGGGCATCAGCGAGGGCACGGTCAAATCGCGGCTGTATCACGCCCATCGCAAACTGAAAGGACGGCTGCGATCAGCGGAGGTGGGAGTGTAGGTGATGAGTTTGCACGTCGAGATGGAACTGTTGGCATACCTGGACGGGGAACTGGGCGAGCGCGAGCGGGCGCGGGTCGAGGCCCACCTTTCAGAGTGCCCCGCTTGCGCCACCGAACTGGAACGATTGCAGACCTTGCAGCGCGAGTTGGACGCCACCTTCGAGGCTGCCCTCTTCCCCGTGCGCTTGCCCCGCGCCGCCGATGCCCGCATCCGTGAGCGACTGCGCGCCCGCGCCGAGCGTCGTCCGTGGTGGGCGCTGTGGCGGCGACGGGGGTTGCTCGCGCAGGCGGCGTTGGCCGTGCTCGTCCTCATCCTGGCGCTCGACGTCACCCGGGTGCTACAACTGTCCCCGCCAGCCGCGCCGCACGAGACGCTGGTGCTCGGCCAGGAACGGCTGTCCCCGGGCAGCAAGGCGGCATTGCGCGTCGTCGTCCGCGCCGCTGACGAGGCCGAACCGGTCGCGGGGGCAGAGGTCGTCGTGCGCATCGGACGCGCGCCGGGGCTGGCCCGTGTCGTCTACACTGGCCGTACTGGCGCCGACGGCAGCGCCGACGTTGCCTTTACCGTCCCCGCTGACCTGGAGGGCGAGGCCAGCCTGGTCGTCGAGACCACCTCCGCCGACAACGTGGATCAGATCGTGCACCCCATCATCATCGCCCGCGACCACAAACTGCTCCTCAGTTCGGATAAACCCGCTTACCGGCCCGGTCAGACGATCCACCTGCGCGCGCTGGCCCTCGACGCGCTCGACCTGAAACCGGAGGCGGGGCAGGAGATCGTGTTCGCCCTCCTCAATCCCGCCGGCGAGCGATTGGCGCAGGGCGCAGCGGCGACCTCAGACTTTGGCATCGCCGCGCTCGATCTCACCCTCCCGTCCGACGCTGCCTCTGGCCGGTATGCGCTGCAAGCCGCCCTGGGCGACACGCTCTCCGAGCGGGCCGTCGCCGTCGGCGCATACGACCTGCCCGCCTTCCGCGTCACCCTCGAGACCGACCGCCCCTTCTACGCGCCCGGCGAGCGCGTGACCGGCTTTGCGCAGGCGAACTATTTCTTTGGCCAGCCGGTCGCCGAGGGCCAGGCGACGCTGCGCGGCTGCGTCGGGGAGCCGGAGGGAGTGCAGGCGACCCTGCTCGTGGGCCAGACCGACGACGAGGGTCGCTTCGAGTTCGCGTTCGACCTGCCGGCGAACGGGCGAGTGGAATCGTTCAATCTGGGGGTCGAGGTGGCGGACGCGGCCGGACGGCGGGAGGGGATGCGGCTCCTTCTGCCCGTGGCCGCGCAACCGATCCTCGTCAGCGCGATTCCCGAAAGTGGACTGCTCAAGCCCGGAGTCCAGAACGGCATCTTTATCCTGACCTCCTACCCCGACGGGCGGCCGGTCGCGACGACGCTGACCGTCGCGGTGGACGGCGCGGAGCACACACTCGTCACCGACTCCTACGGCCTGGCCGAGTTCCGCCACGTACCGACCGGCCCCGCTACCCGACTCGAGATCCACGCCCGCGACGCGCAAGGGGCCGCAGGGGATGCTGCCTTTACTTTTGAAAGCGACCGCGCCCCGCAAACGCTGCTCCTGCGGGCCGAGCAGGACGCCTACGAGGTCGGCGACACGCTGCGGGCGGAGGCGCTGGTGGCCGGGGTGGGAGATGCCGTCGTTTACCTCGACGTCGTGCGGGCGCGGCAGACGATTGCCGCCCTCTCCGCTCTGGCTGAGGATGGCCGGGCCGTACTTGCGCTCGACCTGGACGGCACGATGGTGGGCACGCTCGAACTGCACGCCTACACCCTGCTCTCGGATGGGAGTGTCGCGGGAGACACACGTTTGGTCATCGTGGACACGCCGCGCCAGGTGGCCGTGGCTCTCAGCGCCGACCGGGACGAGTATCGCCCCGGAGAAACCGCCCGCCTCCAATTCCAGACCTCGCTTTCCGCCGGCCAGCCGGTCCAGTCCGCATTGGGCATCGGCGTGGTGGACGAGTCGGTCTATGCGCTCGAAACGCAGTCCCCCGGTTTCGTCCGCGCCTACTTTATCCTGGAGCAGGAGCTGAGGGAGCGGAGCGTACCGTCGCTTGATGTGCCCGCGCTGCTTGACGCCGAGGTAAAGGCCGCGCAAGACGTAGCCGCCCGGGCCGCCTGGGCCGGAGCGCAAGGGACGAGCTTTACTCTCTCCGAGAAATCCACCGCCGGGCAGAGGCGAGACCTGACTGCGCTGGTCGCCCTCTCCAACCGACTTGGCCTCCTGCTAGCCCTGTTGCCTTTGCTCCTGAGCGTCGTCGTCGCGCGAGGGCTGGGGCCGAGTGGCGTCCTGGGGCGCGCGTTGCGCCGGGTGGGGAGCGGTGGGCTGGCGCTGCTGATCGCCTCGCCGCTGCTGGCGCTCGTCGTCGGGGGGGCGATGTGGCTGCTGTGGGCCGCGCTCGGCGTCGGCGCGCCCGCGCTGGTGCTTTTGACCGTGATCGTCCTTCTGCTTGGGCTGGTAGTTCACGGCTGGCGGCGGCGTGATACGCGGGTGCAACTGGCGACCGGCCTGCTGGCGGCTTATCTGGTATTGGGCGGGCTGCTGGTCGGACTGGCCGCGCGCGGCGGCGACCCGGCCGGGCTGTTGCTGGCCCTGGTGGCGGTCGCCTTCCTGCTGACCGTGGCCGCGTTGGCTGTCTTGGGCCAGGGATTGGCCCTGGAGGGGCAGCGCGCCGCCGGTTGGACGATCACGCTGCTGGGCTTGTTGCTCGTTCCCCTCGCCATCTACCTACCCTTTGTCCCCGGGCTGAGATCCGACCTGACCCGCACGCTCGGCCATCCGGCTCTCTACGCCGGCCCGCTCGGCTGGGTGACCGGGTGCTCGCCCCTGGCGGCGCCGACGGAAGCACCTCCGCTTGAGGAAGTCGAAGCGCCGGCTGAAGCGACTGCGGCCGCGACGACAGAGGCGCTGGCGGAAGAGCCGACCCCTGCGCCGACCGCGCCCCCGGAGGCTGTCCCAACCGAGCCGTTCCCACTGCGCCAGGTCTTTCCGGAGACGCTCTACTGGAGCGCGGAATCGCTCACCGACGAGGAGGGCAAACTGACGCTGGATCTGCCGCTGGCCGACAACGTCACCACCTGGCGGCTGACGGCGCTGGCCTCCACGCAAGAGGGCGAGCTGGGGGTCGCCACCTACGACCTGGTCGTCTTGCAGGACTTTTTCCTCGATCTCGATCTGCCGCCGACCGTCGCGCCGGGCGAGGAGATCACTATCACCGTCACTCTCTACAATTACCTGGGGCGAGATCAGGCCGTGCAGGTAGAACTGGCCCCCGCAGAGTGGTACACGCTCGTTTCAGCGCCGCAAAAGACGCTTACCCTTTCGCCCAACGACGTCGCCACGGCCAGCTTTGCCATCCGCGCCGAGCGGGTTGGAGAATTCTCGCTGCAAGCGACTGGCGCGGGCGAGCGCATGTCGGACGCGGTGGCAGTAGCAGTGATCGTGGAAGAGCGGTGAGGGAGAGTCGTGCGTCGAGGGCGTTTCACGGAGGGGGAGGGGAAGACGTTTGCTGCTCACTGGCGGCTGCGGGCCTTGAATATCAGCCTCAGTGGAGTGCCGGGGAACTCGAACGCCTCCCGCAGCCGGTTCTCCAGGTAGCGCTCGTAGCTGAAATGCACCAGGTCGGGGTCGTTGACGTGAAAAACAAAGGTGGGCGGGTCCACGCCGGGCTGGCTGACATAGTAGATCTTGAGCCGTTTGCCCCGCTTGCTGGGTGGGGCGTGGCGCGCCAGCGCGTCCTGCACCAGCCGGTTCAGCTCTCCGGTGGCGATGCGCCGGAAGCGCGCCTCCTGCACGGACAGGCTCAACGGTATCACCTTGTGCACCCGCTGCCCCGTGAGCGCAGAGATGAAAAGCACGGGGACGTAGTCGAGGAACTTGAGGGTCTGGCGCACCCATTGGGTGTACTCGACCATGGTGTGGGTGTCCTTCTCCACCGCGTCCCACTTGTTGATCAACACCACCGTGCTGGCCCACTCGTCGAGGATAAAGCTGGCAACGTGGGCGTCTTGAGCGGTGACACCGTCAACGCCATCTATCACCAGCAGCGCCACGTCGGACCGTTGGATGGCCTTTAGCGCCCGCAGCACGCTGTAGCGCTCGACCCCGCGCTCGATCTTGCCCCGCTTACGGATGCCGGCCGTGTCAATCAGAGTGATGGGTGCGCCCTCCCACGTCAGGTGAGTGTCAATGGCGTCGCGGGTGGTGCCGGCGATGGGGCTGACGATGGCCCGTTCTTCCCCCAGTATCTTGTTCAGAAGCGATGACTTGCCCACGTTGGGCCGGCCGACGATGGCGAGCTTGATGCTCTCATCCTCGACATCCGGCGCCGACGGAGCCAGCGCCTCTACTACCTCATCCAGCAGGTCGGCGACGCCGGCGCCGTGGAGGGCAGAGATGGGGTACACCTCCGCCTTCATACCCAGCCCGTAGAACTCGAGCGCATCCTGGCGCAGGTTGGCGTTATCGGCCTTGTTGGCGGCCACAAAGATGGGGCAGCGGGCACGACGCAGGATGTTGGCGACTTCCTCGTCGGCCGGGGTCAACCCACTGACGACGTCGGTGACAAAGATGATGGCGTCCGCTTCCTCGATCGCCTGCTCGGCCTGGGCGCGCATGAGGGGGATGAAAGGGGCCGAATCCTGCGCCAACACCCGGTCTGGCCCCGGTCGCCTCCCGGCGATGACGGTATCTGGCAGCACCTCGATGCCGCCCGTGTCTACCACGGTAAAGGGGACGTCGTTCCACTCGGCGGGAGCGTGGAGCCGGTCGCGCGTGGTGCCGGGCCGCTCGTGTACTACCGCCAGCCGCTGCCCGACGATGCGGTTAAAGAGGGTGGATTTTCCCACGTTGGGTCGGCCCACGAGGGCTACGATTGGTTTGCTCATAAGCGAGTCAGCGAATCAGCGAGTGGGTGGTGGTTCATTGGTCGTCGCGGCTGGGCAGGGTGAGGGGAGCGGTGATGATCTCCACCTGCACCGTGGGCGGCAGGATGTTTTGGGCGGTCGTTCCCTCCGGCACTACCACTTGCGGCTCGACCTGGTGCTTGCCACGTTCCAGTCCGAACAGGTCCAGGACTACACGCACGTCGTCGGCCGCCAGCGTTTCCAGAAGAGGCAGCGGACCGCTCAGGATGACCTCGACGGTCTCTGGCGAGATGGTGGTCGTGAAACCCGGTTCCAGCCCCTGGAGTTCCGGCGTGACTTCTACAGTCGCACTGCTCTGGATAGGCTCGATAAAGATACTGACCTCTACCTGTTGGCCCGAGACGACCGCGACGTTCGGCGGCACGGTGAGTGCTGGTCGAACGATCACGTTGGCCTGGGCTCCTTCCACGTCTATTGGCTCCGTCTCAATAAAGCCCGGCAGCGCGGCGATGACGCTGGGAGAGCCAAAGACGGTGATGGCGGGCGGATCGATGGCGATGGAAGGGTTAAAGTAGCCGGGAGCGATGTTCCCTTCGAGGACGGCTTTGACTGCCAGGGAGCGGTAATAGCCCGATAGTTCGATGGGGATGTGCACGTTGACCTTTGCGGGCGTCAGTGTGACGTAGGGGACGGGAGCGCCGTCAGCGCCCAGGGGTTGCAGTTGGTATTCTCCCTCGAGGTCGGTGCTGGCGTCCTGCACTGAAATCTGTGTGGCGACTGTCAAGACCTGGGTGACGAAAGAGTCGGGCCCGCTAACTGTCACCTGGCGTGTGTCTACTGACGCTGGTCGCCTGATGTAGCCCAGGGCCGGTTCTCCATTTACTTCTACGCACGCAGGCATGACGAGTTCTGTTCTACGCTCCAGTTCCACGGTGACGTGCTTGGGTTCGAAGAGTATCCGCCGGGCAGGGTGTGCGTGCAATTCTACCTGGACGGGGATCTCGTGCACTCCCGTTCCCAGGCCGGTCAGGTCTACGGTGGCCGTAAAGTCTTTGGGCGTGAGGGACATCCAGACCGATTCAGGAGCGCGGACCGTGACCTGTACGTGTTCGTCGAACTCCCCCACGATGATCATACCGGCCGGCGCTTCCGGCGGCGCTATGGGTATGGGCTGGGAATAGGCTTGTTCCAGCGTGGGATCCTCCTGCTCCACGGCTACGATCCAGGTCAGTGCTGCCAGGGTGAGCGCCAGCGCCATCAGGGCCGTGTTGCCTGCGACCCAGCGGAGGGTAGCTTTCACGATTGTTTCCTCCCACGGCCCAAATAGCGTCGCGCGCGAGTGATCCAGCGCGGCCACGCTCGCTCCAGCACGGGCTGATAAAAAGCGCGCAAGACCGTTTCCAACCGTTTGGAATCGAGGTTGCGGATGATGCGACCGTTGTGGGCGATAGAGATGGAGCCGCGTTCCTCAGAAACGACGATGGCGATGGCGTCTCCTTCCTCCGTCACCCCGATGGCGGAGCGATGGCGCAGCCCCAATTCGCGGTCGGCGAGGAAGGCGGTGGAGAGGGGCAGGACGCAGGCAGCGGCCAACGCCCGCCCGCGTCGCACTATCACGGCTCCATCGTGTAGGGTGGTGTGGGGCTCAAAGATGGTCACCAATAGTTCCTGGGTGATGGTGGCGTCGAGAAAGATGCCGGTGTCTGCAAATTCCTGCAAGCCCGTATCACGCTCCATTACGATGAGCGCGCCGTGTTGCCGTTCGGCCAGAGTGTGGCAGGCCTGTGCGATTGCAGTCAGCGTTTGCTCCAAAGTAGCGCGGTCTCCCGTTGCCCGGCCGAACAGCGCGCCGGCCCGTCCCAATCGTTCCAGCGCCCGGCGCAGTTCTTGCTGAAAAACGACCGGTACGGCCACGAGCAGTGCTGGCAGGGCTTTTTCGGTCAACCAGCCGAGGGCGCGCAACTTTATTCCTCCGCTCAATAGGGTCACGACGATGATGAGCAGAATTACGCCGCGCAATAGAGGGACGGCCCGAGTGCCGCGCGCAGCGTACAGGAGCCAGAAGAATATGAGAGCTACGAGCAGGATGTCGAGAGTGTCTATCCACTCGACCCGTTGCAGGTACCATAGGGGATCGGACATGGTGGTCAGTTGGTTGCCGATTGTCTAGGTATGACTCTACTGAAAAAACAGGAATTTCACCACAGAGACACAGGGATTTCAAGCTCAACCTTGGAAAAATTAGCCTTTTGACGTACAAAGCGGGATTTTCTCAAGCCAAACATCTAATGTACCCGTTTACCGCATCTGGAATGCACCGCAGAGGAATCAAATGTAAGTTGGGCAAGACCTCCGAGGTCTAGGGTCTCTACTGAAATGAAAACACATCCGAATCAAATGAAGGTTGATCAAGTCAGTTGGGTTGCTCATCAACTTTAACGTACCTGCCCTGAAGCAAGGCCTTCGCAGACGTGGCCTGGGTCTGTAGGAAGAGCGTACAGAATCTCGGCGGTCTCTGCGGCTCTGCGGTAAACAGATACCATCTAATTTTCTTCGCGTCCTCTGTGTTTCTGTGGTTAGATGGCTTTTTTCCGGGGAGTCTCGGTCTATATTCTGTGCATTTGCGCATCTGCAATTTGTTTACTGGTCGCCATCGAGTTGGTCGAGTAATTGCTGGTAAGCCTCAATGTTGGGAGGACGGAGCATGATTATGGCTCGGATAGTTGCTTGGGCTTCTTTGTACTGCTTGGCCTCAATTTGCAGGTCGCCCAGCTTGTCCAAGTGTTCCATGGCCTGTTCGACGTTTCCAGAGTCGAGGTGTGTCTGCGCCAGTCGCGCTCGCAGGGGGATGTCGTCAGGCCGCTCGCGGACTGCGTCTTCCAGGATGGCAAGGATGCGCTCCGTTTTGCCCTCGCCCCGGTAGATTTTCAAGAGAGCGTCGAGTTCGGCAATTGCCAGTTGGGGCTGGTTGAGACGGTAGTGAAGTTCCATCAGCGTCAATCGTGCTCGTTCGTCGCCAGAGGCGAGGTCGCGAATTTGTTCGTACACTTCGATTGCGCGTCGCCACTCTACGCGCTGCATATAAATATCGCCTATTTTGTGCAATATGCGAACTTTCCATCTGTGTTCGGGATTGCCACGCGGGGCCAGCCGCAGGGCTTCTTGGTATGTCTCACGCGCCTGATCCATCTGTGCCATTTGGTAGTAACTGTCGGCCAGGTTCAGGTAATGGGTCAGTGCCTTGTCAATTTCTCCGTGGCTGATGAGCATACTTATCAATTTGGTTCGCACTGCGATGTTCATCGGCGCCAACTTTAGAGCTCGCTGGTATACGGCCATCGCCTGGCGGGCATTGCCCTGGGTTAGATAGGCATCGGCGATGACGATCAGTTTGGAGACGGCGCCATTCCCCTTTCCCATCGCCAGCAGGATTTGGGCCAGTTGCCGGTGGATGGGTATGTAGGTGGGGGCTTGATCCAGGACGTAATAACACTCCTCCAGTGCGGCGTAGAATAGGCCGCGTTTGGTGTATTCTTGTGAAAGTGCCATTGATTCCAGGATTCTGTCCGAGCCGGGTATGGTCAGCATTTCAGCCAGGCTCAGGACGGGCCCTTCTTCCGTCAGTGTGTTCAGTCTCTGGCGGGCCTGGATGACTTTGTCTTCCCATCCTTGCTCGCTCAGGAAGGTGACCAGGGAATTGGTGAACTCGAGTGCTCTATCCCTATCTCCTTTGGCGATATAGCCATCGGCCAGGTGTTCGTAGAGTTGGATCAGGTCGTCGGCGTGCTCGCGCCGGACTGTGGCCAGGTCTACGATCTTTAGTCCTTCGACAAAGTGTTCCAATGCCTCGTCTACGCGCCCCTTGGCGCGGTAACACTCGCCCAGCGCAAAGTGGCTGCCCAAAGCATAGTCGGGATGAGAGACTGTGTGCTCGAATTGAGAAATAGCGGCATCAAAGCGCAATTTGTCCTGGTATAGCAGACCCAGGTTAAAGTGCACGGCCGGTCGGTCCACTCCCGCCTGGATCACTTGCTCGTAGGCGTCAATTGTTTCCTCGATTTTCCCCCGAGTCTGGAGGTCAATTGCTCGGCCGATGAGGGTGTCAATCTCCATCTTGCTGAGCCGGGGGGCTGCGGTCGGTCTGGTTTCTATCTCTTCCGCAAAAAAGCTCTCGGCCAGATCCGTCAGTGCTTTCTGGCGAGCGAGTTCTATGGGGCTGCCTCGCTCCTCGGCGGCTTCACCCTCCGACATACTCTCAAAGTCCAGTATATCAGGACTGAGCGGCTCTTCCAGCATCGCGGTGAGTAGCCCGGCGTCTCCTTCGGCGGTCTCGGTCTCTGGCTCGACGGCGACTCGCTCGTCGTAGCGCAGGCTTTCGAGAACGGCCAACACTTGGGGGCTGTGTGGAGCCAGTTGAAGGGCGTATTCACACACTTGAATGGCATAGCTCATCTGGCCCTGCTTCTGGTAGAGGCGTGCCAGGATCAGACATTTCTCGATTGCCTCGTTCGTCTGGCCCCGGCGCTGGTAGTGTTGGAGCAATTGCACGTGAGCCGGCAGGCAATCGGGCCAGGCGCAGGCCGCATCCTGCCAGCGCTCCAGTGCCAACTGAGCAGCTCCTTGACTCTGATATTGCTCGGCAGAGGCCATATAGGCTTCGGCGGCCTCTTCTCCCCGACCCAACTGTTTCTGTATCTCGCCTATGCGTTCCAAAAGCGCTGGGTCATCGGGTGAGAGTTCGCTGGCCTGGCGGTACGCATCCAGGGCATCTTCAAGCTGCCCGGTGTTGAAGAGAGCTGCCGCAATGCCAGTCAAGGCCCCGACGTCGTGGGGAAGCTCATCCAGCGCGCGCTGGTAAGCGGCGGCGGCTCTGTCCCAGTCATTGTCCCAGGCGGCTCTGGCCCCAGCCTGCATAGCCTCTGTGAAGGCTTTGCGGTTACCTGCCACGGTTATTCCCTTTCCCCTACCCCATCAATTTTACCAGAATGCCTTTTTGGGCGTGCATGCGGTTTTCGGCCTGGTCCCACAGCACCGAGTGTGGGCCATCGCAAACCCCGTCGGTGATCTCTTGCCCGCGATGGGCCGGCAGGCAGTGCATGGCGATGACGTCCGCTTTGGCCTGCGCTATCAGTTCCTCGTTGACCTGGTAGGGCTGAAAGGTGCGCGCCCGTTCCTGGGCCTCCTCCTCCTGGCCCATCGAAGCCCACACGTCGGTGTAGACGGCGTCGGCCCCGGCGACCGCTTCCCAGGGATCGTTGGTCGCCAGCAGTTGGCTGCCGCTGCTCTGGGCAAACTTTTGCCCCAATTTCCACACGTCGCCCGGCATCTCGTACCCTGGCGGCCCGGCGATGGCGAAATCCATCCCCAGCAGGCTGGCGCCAAAGAGGAGCGAGGTGGCCACGTTGTTGCCGTCGCCGATAAAGGCCAGTTTACGTCCCTTCAAATCCTGCCCCTTGTTCTCGACGATGGTGAGGAGATCGGCCAGCCCCTGGCAGGGATGGTTATAGTCGGAGAGGCCGTTGATGACGGGCACGCGCGAGTACTCGGCCAGGGTGAGTATGTCGGCGTGGGCAAAGACGCGCGCCATGATGCCGTCCACGTAGCGGGAGAGGACGCGGGCCACGTCGGGCACGCTCTCCCGCTCGCCCAGTTTGATCTCAAAGGGGGAGAGGTAGAGCGCCTGTCCGCCCAGGTGGATCATTCCCATCTCGAAGGAGACGCGGGTGCGCAGGGAGGGCTTTTGAAAGAGCAGCCCCAACGTCTTCCCTTTGAGCAGGGGCGAGTTGCCGCCAGCTTTCCAATCTTCTTTCAGTTCGAGTGCCAGATTTAGCAGGCCGCGCAATTCGTCGGGCGTCAGGTCTGCCAGGTTGAGAAAGTGATCCATTTTTACCTCCGGGTGTGTTTGGGGATAGTATACCACAAGAAGCGGGAGACACAATAGACAAACAGTGTTTGCCCTGCCCGCCCGCTCTTGGCTCGATTCTACTCCACAATCTCAACCCGTGCAAGTCGCCGCGCACTCGGCGGGGCGCGGGCGGGAGCTGGTGCTGACGCCAAAACGAGACCGCCATGGCTGCAATGGTTGGACGATTTTCACTACCGTACACTTTTTCATCACGAATGTCACAAATGGACGAATGACACGAATTTCGTCAAAATTGGATAAAAAACATTCGTGACATTCGTATATTCGCGCAATTCGTGATCACAGTTTGGTTGCTTGGCAAGAAGTGCACGGTAGCAAAGGACGGTTTTGCTTTTGACTTGTACGCAAGATGCGGATATACTGTAACTGCTCAGCTTGGTAGCTATTTAGACCTCCGAGGTCTCATTGCAGCTTATTCGAGCGCAAAACATTGGCCGGTTTAAACATTTGCAGTGGGCGAAACGGTTGTCAAAGACCTCGGAGGTCTGGCCTGAGCAGTTACGATATACCAACATAGTCTCGGCGGAGACGATGACGGTATAGCCTTGAGTCTTTGCCGTGAATGATCCTGGCCGAACCTTCCGCATCATGGCCTAGGCAGGCCCTCGTCCGTGCAATTGGGGCGCTGGGCGCCATCGAACCGTCAGGCTGGTTTGAGCGGGCTATAGCCGGTCTGTGGTTGGCAGCCTACAAGCGGCAGCTGCGGGGAAGTGAGAATTGAACATGGGAGTGGTCGTCGTCAGTGCGGTGACAGGCCGGGCAAAACGCTGAAAGAAGGTGAATATGGTTAAACAGAAATCACGCTATGACAAGGCTCGATGGGTTTTCCTGGCGCTGTTTCTGCTATCCACTTTCGTGCTCCTGCTCCTTGGGATCCCTTTGTACTCCTCTGCAGTGGCGGAATCGCCCGATGTTCCTTCCGCTTCTCGCGGTGAAGCCTTGGCTGTAGTAATAGCTGCAGTCACTTCGTGTCTTACATCTGTCACCGCGTTCATTGGGTTTGTCTCAACAACACTTCTTGCGTGGAGAAAAGACAAAAGAGAGGCAACGGCATTGGAGCAACAGAGGAGGCTTCAAGAGATTCAAATCGAAAAAGCAGAACTCGAGCTCTCCTCATCTCTACCCACGTGCCCTAATTGTGGCACGGCAAACCGAAGAATGGCCACGTTCTGCATCCGCTGCGGTACACGGTTGTCTCCACCACCTGCCGGGCAATAGGGATGTTGCATCGGGGGTTGTAGGGTGGCGTTGTGGATGAGCGAGAACTGAGAACTGTACAGACCTCGCCAAGATGCGCCCAGAGTAGCGCCAGCTCTGGGCGCTTGTGCTTCTGGCAGACGTGTTGGCATGCTATACTTTCAACGGTCATAAAGATTGTGGCCGTGGCATGCTAGAACCCCATCCCCTCTCGGGCCGCGCGCCACAGGTTGGCGCGGATCTGCTTCTGGTCGCGGCCAAACTGGCGCAGGAGCGCCTTTATCTGTGCCCGCTTGGAGGTGAACCCCTGGGGGCAGGGGGCCTCCTCAGGGAAGCCGGCCGCCCGTCCATAGCGGGCCAACTCTTTCTCCGGGACATAGATCAGGGGGCGGATGACGGTCACGGCCCCGTCAAAGAACCTGACCCGGGGAGCCATCGTCTCCACTCGTCCGGTGAACAGCAGGTTGAGGAGCGTCGTGGCGGCGGCGTCGTCGGCGTTGTGGCCCAGGGCCAGCTTGTTGCAACCCAGACCAACGGCGGCGGTAAAGAGCGCCTTGCGCCGGTTCCAGGAGCAGCGGAAGCAGTCGAGCGGCAACGGCTCATCCGGCTCCAGTTCCAGCGGGGCAAAGTGATACTCGACGCCCAGCTCGCGGAACCAGGGCTCCAGTTCGGGACGCAGATCGGGAAAGCCGGCCGGCGCGCCGCCGACGTGGAGGGCCAGCAGTTCGTAGTGGCAGCCTGCCTTGAGCCGGTAGCGGAGCAGCAGTTGGAGCAGGGCGCGGCTATCTTTCCCGCCGGAGACGGCCACCGCTACCCGGTCTCCCTCGGTCAGCAAGTCGAACTCTTTGCAGGCTCGGGCGACGGATTTTAGTAGAAAGAAGGCGATGCGGTCAGGATCGTTCATCGCTTCTGCCGCCGGCGACGTTGAGCGCCGTTTGCTTGTTCGTCCGCTTACCGGGCGGCTGGTATCCTTTTACGATTCTATGATCCCTCTCAGCAGGTTGAGGCCCTCTTCGACTTGCTTGGCAACCAGCCCAGACACCGCTCCACCGCCGGGGATGTCGTATTCGACGGTCATACTGATGTCCACTTGATTGCCCTGTTCGGACAGGGTGAACAGCCAGGTGCTGGGGACGCCTTGCGTCTGTACTCCAAAACGTTCGTTGGGGGCGAATTCTATGACCTCTCCTGTGCCACTGAACGTGGGCAGGGGGCCGAGCTTGAATTTCCAATCATACGTGGCGCCCACGCCCGCCCCGGATACGTTAGCGACGTTGGTCAGGGGTGGGACCCACTCGGGCCACCGGCCGAGATCGGCGAGCAGGTTGAATATCCTGTCCACAGGTGCGTCGAGTTTCGCTGTTTTTTCGATTGTAGCCATTAGTTGCCTTTCTGTGTTGGTTGGTGGGCCTCAACTTGACCGTGGGGCAATCGTGGGCAGGTTTCCATACCTACTCCCACAGTTGGGGATTGCCGCAGGCGACCACGGTTAAACGTGGAACTGGTTGGTTTTGTTGAGGTGTGAAAACCCGGTTTTTTGCACAGGGGGGATTTTATCACACATAGCGCGAACGCGCCAACTTGTGCATCAGGGCGTGGGATAGGTCTCTCGCTGTTCGACTGGATTGATTCGAATAGGGTGTGTTTAAAATGATCTGGGTAAGACCTCCGAGGTCTATAGGGTCTCTACTGAAACGAAA
>Ga0180431_10000328_pt1 | contig 68182 bp, 55 predicted proteins | sample SS_ome_11_FD_132459 | JGI IMG/M metagenome (GOLD analysis project Ga0180431, IMG submission 132459) | Hypersaline lake sediment archaeal communities from the Salton Sea, California, USA - SS_1_MS_1 metaG | ecosystem: Environmental > Aquatic > Non-marine Saline and Alkaline > Hypersaline >...
CAGGTTTCTCGGCAACAGGGGGCTTGGGCTCGGCAGGTTTCTCGGCAACAGGGGGCTTGGGCTCAGTAGGTTTCTCGGCAACAGCGGGCTTGGGCTCAGCAGGTTTCTCGGCAACAGCGGGCTTGGGCTCAGTAGGTTTCTCGGCAACAGCGGGCTTGGGCTCAGCGACAACGGTTTTTGTTTCGGCAGTGGGGGCCTGCGATTCGCAACCGACGAAAAACAAGCAAGCCAACATTACAAAACATACTAAATATCCTAATCCGAAAGAACAGGCTTTCATAACTTAATCCTTTCAACGTTCAAAATAATAAAAAACACCTTTTAACCAAACACAAAAGGACAATTATTTCACTTAAAAACAAAGAAGTCAACATTTTATTTTACTTTTTTAGCTTTCAAGTCTGCAGGATTTTATAGAACAGGGTTATGAAAAGAGGGCGCAAAAAGATGTTTAACGAACCAGAAATTTGGGGATTTGGGCTTTTTAAGGACAAAAACTTGCAAAAGGCGCTTTTTATGGTATTCTACGAGTGGGTGCAAAATGGATTTTCCTGAACGATTAACTATTGAGAGCATAACGACGGCTATAGTGCCGCGATATTCAGAAACCGACAAGAGCGGGGCTGTCCATCACAGCGTTTATCCGGTGTGGTTTGAGATTGGGCGAACAGAACTTCTGCGGGCCAACCAGGTAGCATATAAAGACCTGGAAAATGCAGGAGTATTTTTTGTTGTGGCTGAGTTGCGCATAAAGTATCGCAAAGCGGCAAAATACGACGAAAAACTACAGTTGGAAACAGCCTGCACAAATGTTACAGGCAGTAAGATTGAACATACATATAAGCTGAGTCGCCCGTGTGACGGGGTGATTTTAGCTGAGGGGTCGAGTGTACTGGCCTGTGTCAATGCCGAAGGAAAAGTGCGGCGAATACCCGATTTTATGTATCTGACGTGATAAAAAACAAGATTGATTTGACTTATTTCGGTTGATTTATTACACTATTGCCTTGATGGGTTAGACGGTCTTCCACATCAGCTATTAAATACGAGGACTCAATGTCTTTTGATAAAAAAGAAGAATGTGGTCTGTTCGGTATTTTTGGCGACGATGAAGCAATACAAAAAACTTACTTTGGCCTGCACAGTCTTCAGCACCGCGGCCAGGAGTCAGCAGGAATTGCCTCAAGTAACGGGGAGGTAATCCAGTGTTACACTGGTATGGGTATGGTAAGAAGGGTTTTTCGCAGTGGTTCAAATATATTAAGTAAATTATCTAATCCAATGGCCATCGGGCACGTGCGGTATTCGACGACAGGCGCATCCAAATCCTGTAACAGCCAGCCATTTTTGACCGAGTACTCCCGTGGACAAATGGCGGTGGCACACAACGGCAATCTTATAAATGCATCCCTTCTTCGTGATGAATATGAAGCGTACGGCAGTATTTTCCAGTCCACCTCTGATACGGAAATAATTACTCACCTGCTTGCCAAACCAAGCCATATCAGCAAACCCGACCCACTGGCGCATGTGCTTAATCATCTGCAGGGGGCATATTCTCTTCTGTTTTTATTTTCCGACCGCATTGAAGCGGCCCGCGACCCATACGGGATACGGCCTTTGTGCATTGGCCGAAGCCAAAATGGCAGTTATGTTGTCGCCAGTGAAAGCTGTGCTTTCGACACAATAGAAGCAGAGTTTATTCGAGAAGTAGAACCCGGCGAAATCGTTACACTCGATAAAAACGGTCTGAGCAGCAGATTTTTTGTTCAACGGGGCACGATAACACCAGCCCATTGCATCTTCGAACATGTTTACTTCGCCAAGCAAAACAGCACTATTTTCGGTGAGAACGTACACGAGTTTCGAAAAAAGCTCGGCAGACAACTGGCAAAAGAGCATCCAGCCGAAGCAGACCTTGTAATACCTGTGCCGGACTCAGGGACCTCGGCTGCAATAGGATACTCAGAAGAAAGCCAACTGCCATTCGATATGGGATTGGTCCGAAGCCATTATGTAGGCAGGACATTTATCTCACCGGGCCAGGATTTAAGACAGCTTGAGGTCAAACTTAAACTGGCGGTTGTAAAAGAAGCCATCAAAGACAAACGTGTGGTCGTAGTGGACGATTCAATCGTTCGCGGGACAACCACAAGGGGCAAGATAAGAGCTTTGCGTGAAGCTGGCGCCAAAGAAATCCATATGCGAGTGAGCTGTCCACCGCTGCGGTACCCTTGTTTTTACGGCGTGGATTTTCCAACTAAAGAAGAGCTGCTGGCAAATGACCGCAACCTTGAACAAATCAAAGAATTTCTTGAAGTTGACAGTATCGGTTATATTTCACTGGAGGGGCTGCTGTCCTGTGCATCACTGCCCGCAGAGTATTATTGCACCGCCTGCTGGAGCGGCAAATACAGGATACCGGTCGATACGGCAGTTAATAAATTTGTAATGGAGCGCTATCAACTTCAAATGTTTGACGACTGGTCCGAAGCAAATGAGTAAATTCATCAGCTATGAACAGTCCGGTGTGAGTATTGATGCCAACGATGAGATGGTTGAGCGAATCGCCGGTTTTGTTGCGAGCACTTTCGGGCCGAGAGTCATGGCCTCAGAAGGCGGTTTTGCGGGGATGTTCCGGCTGGATTATGATGAGAAACTGTTCAAAAGAAAATACAGGAATCCTGTACTGGTGGCGTGCACCGATGGGGTGGGCAGCAAAGTCCAGCTTGCGGCCCAAATAAACAAGTACGATACGGTGGGAATCGACCTTGTTGCGATGAGCGTCAATGATATGCTCGTCCAAGGTGCTGAGCCGTTGTTTTTCCTCGATTATTTAGCCGTTCACAAATTAGAGCCGAAAATAATAACAGAAATGGTAAAAGGCGTTGCGGCGGGATGTCGATTGGCCGAGTGTGCACTCATCGGCGGGGAAACCGCTGAAATGCCCGATACTTACCGCAAGGGTGATTTCGATATGGCAGGATTCGCTGTGGGGATAGTGGAGCGGAAAAAAATCATCACCGGAAAAACAATCAGAAAAGGTGATGTAATCCTTGGGCTGGCGTCAAGCGGGCTGCACAGTAACGGTTATACGCTCGTGCGCAATATCTGTTTTAAGAAATATGGAATGAAAATGACCGATACGCCCGATGGTCTCGACGGCGCTGCATTGGGTGATGCGTTGTTAGAACCGACACGAATCTACACTCGGCCGATAGTCAAACTATTATCGCAATACAAGGTCAAACGTATCGTCCATGGGATGGCACATATCACCGGCGGAGGATTAGTGGGAAATATACCTCGCATATTGCCGAACGACTGTAATGCGGTTATAAAAAGAACGAGCTGGCCGGTACCAAACATATTTACATTTCTACAAAGAAAAGGCCCGGTTGAAGATGATGAGATGTACAAGGTGTTTAATATGGGGATAGGGTACGTGCTGATAGTAGCGGAAGATTTTGCCAATTCTATAGCCAAAAAGCTGAAGCGTTACGGCGAAGCGGTTTACAGGATAGGCAGAGTAACTTCCGGCACCGGCAAGGTAATTCTCAAATAGTTTATAGTTCGATTTAGGTCTTTACATAAGAACGTCGGCAGTGTAGAATGTGGCAATTGAGTGACTTAGGAGCGTCTCTAAGCGTTTAATATGGGAAGCATGGACAAGTTGCAGGAGGTAAAATATGAGTGGTATTTTCGGAGTAGTCTCGAAAAAGAATTGTGCAGAAACCCTTTTCTATGGCACAGATTATCATTCTCATATGGGAACCGAATATGGCGGTTTAGCGGTGCTCGGGGATGATTTCACCCGGCAGATACATGATGTCAGCCAGAGCCAGTTTAAGTCAAAATTCTACGACGATTACAAACGTATGAACGGCAACAAAGGCATAGGGGCCATCAGCATACTTGATGAACAGCCAATTTATTTAAACTCACAATTTGGACCATTTTGCATAGTTACGAACGGTATTATAGAAAATGCGGATGAGTTGGCGGCAGGACTGCTGAAAAAAGGAATATCTTTCAGCGAAGTAAGCAAGAAAGCGGTTAATGCTACGGAATTGATAGCGAAGCTAATTAGCCATGGAAACGATCTGGTGGACGGCATAGAGAAAATGTTTGATGCCATAGAAGGCTCCTGCTCACTGTTGCTGCTCAATAGAGCTGGAATATACGCAGCAAGAGACAGATACGGATACACTCCACTTATTGTCGGCAAGCGTGAGGATGCATGGGCGGTGACCAGTGAGACCAGCGCCTTTCCAAATAATGACTTCGAGATAACAAAACACCTTCAGCCGGGAGAGATAATTCTCATAAATGAAGATGGAATAGTGCAAAGAAGAGCAGGCAAAACAGATATAAACCAAATCTGCGCATTTCTCTGGATATATACCGGCTTTCCAGCTTCAAGCTATGAAGGGATAAACGCAGAAATAGTCAGGGAAAGATGCGGCCGTTACCTTGCAAAACAAGATAAGGATATCGAGATTGACCTGGCCTCAGGAGTTCCCGATTCCGGAATGGCTCATGGATTAGGATATGCAATGGAATCGGGCAAACCATTCAGGCGCCCCCTTGTTAAATACACGCCAGGCTACGGCAGGAGCTATACGCCGCCTTCGCAGCGCACACGAGACCTGATAGCAAAGATGAAACTTATCCCCATTAAAGAAGTAATTGAAGGCAACAGCATTGTTATGTGTGAAGACTCTATCGTCAGGGGAACCCAGCTTAAGAACTTCACTATAAAAAAGCTATGGGACTGCGGCGCCAAAAAGGTACACATAAGACCCGCCTGTCCTCCTCTGATGTTTCCATGCAGGTTCAATCTTTCCACCCGCTCTATCCATGAGCTTGCGGCACGCAGGGCCATTCGCGGGCTGGAAGGCCATGACCTCGAAGATGTGTCAGAATATATCGACGCAAATTCCGAAAAATATAAAAGAATGGTGGAATGGATTGCCGGGGATTTGGATGTCACGACACTTAGATATCAGACTGTAGATGATATGGTTAAGGCCATCGGCCGGCCTAAAGAGAAACTTTGTCTCTACTGCTGGAACGGCGAATGTCCAAAAGCAGCACGTCCAAAAGCAACAATAGAGATAGCAGAGGCAAAGAAGCCATCTGTGAAAAGGGCAGCAGAAGCAAAGGCCACACTCTAAGGCAGATTTCACAAGTGTCTGTGCTCTAAATTTGCGCCAAGACAATAGCTCTCAAACAGTTTGTGGCTCGTGAATCGAATATAAATGAGTAAAAACATCACCAAGTTTATCACGGCAGTCATTGCTTACGCTGGCTTTGCAATCTACCTTTATCAGCCTCATTTCAAAAATTTCGACAAACTGCAATATTTTTTGCTCATAAATGCCTGTCTGTCTTCTCTGGGATGTTTTGTGCTTAGTAGGCGGTGGGTTGGGTCATTCGGAGGGTCGTTTTTTGCAGGTGCAATTTACGGTTTTGGTCCTTTTATGCTGGGGCTGGGTAAATACCATCCGGCGGCAGGTTTCTTAGCTGCGATAATACCGTGGTTTTTCTGTCCTGCTGTATTCGGCCCACGTGTTAAATTGCGATGGATGAGAATACCGCTTGCCGCTCTGCCATTTTTGGCAATTGTGCTATTTTTCAAGGTTGCTGCCTACTATGGGCTTTTTCCCATTCCAATACAAACAAGGCTGCAATTAGTTGACCTTGCAGGGTTGGCGGTTCCACTTGTTGCGGCAAAGCGCAATTTAAGTTTAGTCGGTTTTTACCATGTGCCAATCGCGGCGCTCGTGATAGGTTTTTCAATGATGCTTGCGGCACGGCGATTCGGAGCGATATGCATCTTCTGCGCAGGGACAATATTGGCGTTTTGCAATTCGTTTTTCAACGTCAGCCCGCTTATCTGGCTGAGCCTACCGGTGCTTTGCTGCTCGATACTCATAGGTGAAGGATTGCAGGGAATTGGAACAGCGGGCTTTGCCGACAGGAAATGGCTGCTGGCTGCTACGGCAATAATGGGGACATTGGCGGTTTGTACACTTCTGCTGGCGACAAAATATTACAAAGTAATTGCCGGGCTGGGGGCTGGATACGCGGAAGTGTTTGTTCAAACCGCCAGGATGTACATACTCGGTGCGATAGCTACCGGGATAATCTTTTTTGTGGCGCGTGCAAAACTTCGCTGGCACCAGTTGCGATGGGTTGTACTGTACTCGGCAATAACAGTTGATATATTTTTCGGCGCAACATTTATCGTTGACAGGATTCTCTGAGCTGAGGTTCGGCCAGCAAAGAGTATAAATAAATGAACAACAACAATAAAAAAAACACAGCGAGCAAAATCCAGTTCAGGCGGATAATCAGTTCAGAACCAACGGCACTATTTTTCTTCATGATATTCCTCTTCGGCGTTGACTGCCCAGATATTGTCCTTGGATTTAATTCCATTGACTATATTGTCGACCGCCACCATAGATGCCAGCATTGAATGGTCCTGGTTGTTGTATTTGTGCATACCGTTTCTGCCGACTAAAAACAGGTTTTTAATTTTATCTGTGAATTTTCTGATAACATCAAAGTGCTCATAGCCACCGAAGTAAGCCGGATAAGTTTTGGGCATACGAATGACCACGCTGTCGAGAACCTCTGTTTTATCGATAATGTCGATGCGTGCCAGTTCGTCCACTGCAAATTCGGCAAAGTCAGTGTCGGATTTGCTCCATAATTCGTCGCCTTCGTTGCAGAAGTATTCCAGTCCCATCCAGACGGTATTGGGGTCCTTGACCATATAAGGACTCCAGTTGTTAAATATCTGAAGTCGGCCGAGTCTTACATCCTTTTCCTGAATGTAAATCCAGTTATCAGGAACAATGTCGTTGATGGTTTTTAGTTTCGTTTTGTTTTTTATTTTAAGCTTTTTAAGCAACAGGCCCACGGTTACAAAACCACGATATATTAGGCCATCGGCGATTTTTTTGACATCATTAGGTACGGCCTGGCCGAATGACTCTATCAAATCCTTAACAGGCATTGTGGAGAAAAAGTAATCGGCCTGTTGAGTTATCGTTTGTCCGGTATCCAACTGCTCTATGCTGGCCTGTACTATAGTGTTGTTCTTTAGTTCCAATCGGACAACTTTATGGTTTAAGTGCACCTGTCCACCACTTTTGCAAATAGTAGCGGCAACCTCCTGCCACATTTGCCCCGGGCCGAATTTTGGATACATAAATTGCTCTATAAGGGTGGTTTCGGTTCCCTTTTGCCTGATAGAGGAATCCGGCCGGATTATTTTTTTGAGTGCATGAAAAACCGCCCTGGTGACTGACAGGCCCTTTATTCTTTGGGCGCCCCATTCGGGTTTGATTTGGCTGCAGGGGATGCCCCATACCTTCTTGGTATAGTCTTTGAAAAAAGTCCGGTATAATTCTCTTCCGAATCTGTTGATAAAGAAATCTTCGAGAGATTTTTCATCTCTGATTGGTTTGAGGCAAATCCAGCCGTAGCTTAGAGCTATTTTAATAATTCGCCTCAGTCCCAGGTTGGCAAGAGTATTAAGGTTTAGAGCAACGGGATAATCAAAGAAGTGCCGTTGAAAAAAAATCCGTGACAGGCGACTGCGAACGAGCATCACGTTGTCGATTTTTTCCGGGTCTGCGGTGTCGACATCACTTGAAAGGGGGACATTTCTTTGAAGCAAAATATCATCTCTGGCTGGTGCCGACTGCAAAGGGAGTATGTTCATCCACCACTGCGTAACCCTGTCAGACTTTGAGAAGAACCTGTGGCCGCCGATGTCAATTCTATTGCCTTTATAATTGACGGTTTTTGAGATGCCGCCAATATCAGCGGTGGCCTCATAAACAACAGGCTTGATGTCTGTTCTGTTGAGTAACTCGTAAGCAGCGGTGAGTCCGGCCGGGCCTGCCCCGATTATTATGGCTGTTTTACTACTCACAATTATAAGCCCTGTCTAAATAACAATGGTTGGCACAAAGAAGACCAACAGGTTCATCTTACTCTTGCGGCAGTTTAGCCAAATCGGCATCGGAGCCGGCAACCATCAGAATATCATCGGCGTAAATTACGGTGTTGGGCATAGGGACATTAATAATTCCGGCCTTTTCACTCTTCTCGCTTTTTTTGCTTCTGCTGTGCTCGCTCCTTTTGATTGCAACCAGATTAACGTTGTACTTTTGGCGCAACTGCAAATCCATAACTGTCTTTCCGTCAAAGCTGGCCGGTGATTTAATTCGGGCAAGACTGTAGCCCGGCGCAAAATCGATTTTTTCTCCGATTTGCGGTGCGATAAGTTTATATGCCCATCTCTGAGCCGATTCAATCTCCGGATAGATAACCTCGGTAGCTCCCACCTTTGAGAAGACCTCTCCTGCAATGAGGTCTTCGGCCCTGGCGTATATCTGCTTTACGCCCATCTGCCGCAGATTTACCACTGTCAAAATAGCAGATTCAAACCCCCGGCCTGTACCCTGTCCAATACTTATGATAGCAACATCAACCCTGTCAACACCCTGGGCTTTGAGTGCCTCCTCATCCGTACTGTCCAGCCGAACGGCGTGACTTACCTGGTCGCGAATCAGTTCAATTTCGTCTCTATTTTTGTCAATTGCAATGACTTCAGCGCCGCTCATCGCCAGGGCGATGGCCAACTTTGTGCCGAAACGTCCCAAACCTATTACAGCAAACCGTTTCATAGTATTGCTCCTGTCTATCCGACAATTATCGCTTCATCGGGATAACTGTATCGCACCGGTTTCAAATTAAATGTCAGTGCCGCCAAAAGTGTTAACGGCCCCAATCTGCCAATAAGCATTGCCATAATGATAATCAATTTACCGATATTTGTCAAAGAAGGCGTTATTCCTGTGGTAAGCCCGACCGTTCCCAGTGCCGAGGAAGCTTCGAATATAATGTCGGACATAGTAAAACCGTTTGAGTTTTCGGTAATGCTCAAGGCTAAAGTAGCTATGAAGAGTACCACAACGAAAAGCAGCGTAACGGTGATGGCCCTTCCTACAACAACTATTCGGACGGAGCGTTGAAACATTTCAACTTCGGGGCGTTTGCGGAGTGCGGCAATTGCTGTCATCACAACAACGGCTAACGTTACGGTCTTGATTCCGCCGGCGGTTGAGCCGGGCGAGCCGCCAATGAACATAAGCAAAATCAAAACAACTCTGCTCGAAGGTGACATCGCCGAGACATCAACGGTATTGAAACCAGCTGTCCTCGCTGTAATTGACTGAAACAATGCACCAAGAATACCTGAAGGGTTTGGGTTTGCAGCGTTGGGCTGGGATGCATAACGCTCAAACAACATAACCGCCAACATCCCCAGCACTATCAACAGGGCACTTACACTAAGAACTATCTTGGATTGTAGCCGCATCCTTCTCGGCGCTTCCATCGAAAAGCGGTGGTGTCTGCTGAAAAGCTTTTTGAAGAACCGCTTTACTTTATCGGCTGCAATGTTAGACAAATCGTAAAGCACACCAAAGCCAAGCCCGCCCAGAATTATAAGGGGGCAAATCACCAAATATATTTCCCAGCATCTATTGTAGTTGATGAAACTGTTGCTGAACAGGCTAAAGCCGGCATTACAGAAAGAGCTAATAGAGTGAAAGATGCTGCAGAACCATTGCTCGTGTATATTACCTGTGAAGCCAGGTACATTGTTCCACATTCGGAAAACACTGACTGCGCCGGCGGCTTCGATAAAGAGCGTTCCGACGAAAATAAAAGCAATCATCCTGCCTATTTGGCTGAGGGTCCTGGCGCTTAGTAAATCCTGCATCGCCACGGACTCACGCAAGCTCAGCGCCTGGCCCAGAAGCAGTGCGATGACCGCACCAAATACCACTATGCCAAGGCCGCCAAGCTGAATAAGAGTAAGGATAATCAACTTGCCCATCAGACTAAAGTCTTTGCCGGTATCTTTTACGATAAGGCCGGTAACACAAGTAGCACTGGTGGCTGTAAATAAGGCATCAACAAAGCTTATCTCTTCGGCGGCAGCGGCCCTGGGCAGAGACAGAGCAGTAGCCCCTGATACTATCAAAACAAGAAAGCTCGCTATCAAGACCTTGGTTGGGTTTCTTCCCGTAGCCGCCAGGTTCACCACTGTCCTGCAGACCTTTGTGACTACCTGTAAAACCAGATAAATCCCAACGGCGAAATGCCTGACTGCCGCGGTATCGATGGCCCTAAACCATCGGCCTGCTCCAAAGACGGCAATTGCAAGCGCAAGTAAAAGCGGTATTTCGAGCCAGTTTGCCCGCCAGAACTCAGTCTTTGAGGCAGTATTAAACAACCGGACTATTTTTTCGGCAATAAAAACAAAAAGCAAAGCACCTTGAACGGCATATAAAATCTTCGCGGCAAAGAGCGGCTCATCAAAGCCAAATAACATTGCAAAAGAAACCGTCACCACCGCCGCCGTCAAGACATTAACGACTATTAAAACCTTTTCCAATCGCTTGTTTTTGTAATGTACGTACATAATTCAGTGCATAGTGCTTAGCATCTTCTCATCAATTATCCGTGATGAATCAGTAATAATCAATTCTTATTTAGGCAACGTCCACAAGTCCGAGTGAGTCACCGAACTTAGCCAGGAGCGCCTGACGGATATTTTTATGTTTGGTTTCTGTTAACATCGGGTCAGAGCTGACCAGTTTGAATGCGTTTCTTCTGGCCATAACCAGCAGTTCATAATCATCAATTATGTTTGCGATTTTCAAATCCGGCAGTCCATGCTGGCGTGTGCTGAACAACTCACCGGGGCCTCTCAGCCGCAAATCATATTCTGCAATTTCAAAGCCATCGTTGCTTCTGGTCATTACTTCGAGGCGGTTTTTGGCCAAATCGTTCTGGTCCGGGGCAAACAAAAAACAGTATGATTTGTCTTGGCCCCTTCCTATACGTCCTCTTAACTGATGCAGTTGTGCCAGGCCAAACCTATCCGCTCCTTCAATAACCATTATCGTTGCGTTTGGCACATCCACACCAACCTCAATCAATACCGTGGAAACGAGCACGTCGATCTTGCCCTTTCTGAATTCATTCATAATTTGCTGTTTTTTTTCTGAGGGCATTTGGCCGTGCAGAAGCTCAACGGTAAAAGCCGGAAAAACTTCCGTTGAAAGCTTCTTCCATTCATCCGTTGCGGCCTTTATATCGCTATCCTGCTCGGAGCCTGTAATCCGCGGATAAACAAAATACGCCTGTCTTTTGGCCCTGAGGCGCTGGTGTATAAACTCGTATGCCTTTTTCCTGTCGGCCTTTTCAATCCGGCGTGTAATAACAATACCTCTGCCGGGTGGGCAATGCCTGATAACCGAAACATCCAAATCACCAAAGGCGGTCATCGCCAGCGTCCGAGGGATTGGTGTGGCCGTCATAACAAAACAATGCGGCGTAGTTTCCTTTCGCAATTGCGCCCGCTGTTCAACCCCAAATTTATGCTGCTCATCGATTATAACCAGTCCGAGCGATTTAAATTCTATATCCCTCTGCAGAAGCGCCACCGTCCCAACAACAATATCAATATCACCGTTCTTTATTTGGCCAAGAAGCTGTTTCCTCTTTTTGCCGATCAGTCCTCCCGTCAGGCAGAGGCGCTTTACTTTACTGTTTTTCAAATATCTTTCGATACTTATAAAATGCTGGGCCGCCAAAATTTCGGTTGGCGCCATAATGGCGACCTGTTGTTTGTTTGCAATAGCCAGCAGAGCTGCATAAAGCGCCACGACTGTTTTGCCGGAGCCAACATCGCCCTGCAAGAGCCGATTCATCGGCTCAGGTTTAGCCATATCCGCAGCGATCTCGGCAATTGCTGTATCCTGGTCTTCAGTAAGCAAAAAGGGAAACCGTTTTCTGATTCGACCGTCAACTTCATCGCTGCAGGTGCAGGGAGCAGCCAATGAGAAATGCTTAACTTTATACCGGCGAAGCGCCAGACCCAACTGCATCAGAAATAACTCATCATACTTTAATCTGCGCTTTGCTTTTTTCAGCTTTTCCTGGTCAGGAGGTAAATGTATCCAGCCAAAAGCATCTTTTCTACTAATGAGGCTTGTCTGCCTGAGAAACTTTTCATCGTAAAACTCATCAACAAGTTCTTCGAGATTATCGAGCAGGGGCCTGATTATGCGTTTGATTTGCCTGCTGGAGAGTTTGCTGGAGGCGGGATAAACACCGCCGCTGAAATACTCCTCCGGCCGTGAACTTTTTGCATCAAGTATCATGAATTTTGGATTGGTCATCTGTAACTGATGCTTATAAAGTGCGGCCTTGCCTGAGGCTATTATCACCTGTCCTGGTTTTAATTGATTGCGGAGAAACCCGCCGTGAAACCACACAATTCTGCACATTCCGGTATTGTCAGCTATCATCGCTTCAAAAATAGCCGGCCTGCGGAAACTTTGGTAATCCGTTGATTCCACCTGCCCGACAATAGTAACATCAACGTTGGGTCGTATCCGATCTATCTTCACCGGCTCGGGAGCAAAGACCCAGTCCCTGGGAAAATACTCGAGCAAATCGGCCACCGTCTCGACGCCCAACTGAGCAAAGACCTTTGCCCTTGCCGGGCCGACACCTTTTAGGTACTGCACCGGCATTGTCAAAGTAAATTTATTTTGTGTTTTTTCAGTTAGTTCTGTCATTCTTCAAAACCATATTCGCCGAAGAGCTTGACAAAGCGAACATCGCAGATAGGCCTATCGATGATTTTACCCTGTCTTTTTTCACAGACGATTAACTCCTGCACTCCCGCTGAGCCAATCGGCGCCACCAAAAGACCGCTTTCTGCAAGCTGTTCGATTAGGGGCGGCGGTATCTTTGGAACCGCTGCAGTAATCATAATTCTATCGAAAATCTTTTTCTGGGGCCAGCCGCAACTGCCATCACCAATATAAAACTCAACGTTAGCAATGCCTAATCCGCCCAAAATCGCCTGGGCCGACTCTGAAAGCTGACTGAATCTTTCTATCGTATATACCCTTTTCGCCAGTCTGCTCAGGATGGCGGTTTGATACCCGCAGCCTGTGCCAATTTCCAAGACCTCGCAGCCCGAATTAAGCCTTAATTCCTGTGTCATCAGAGCAACAATATACGGCTGAGAAATGGTCTGGCCCACCCCGATAGGTAGTGGGCCATCAGCATAGGCCTGCGACTGATACTGCTGAAGGACAAAATCCTGCCTTGGAACTTCGCCCATCACCTTGAGCACTTCAGGGTCAGTTATATCACGGCCCTGAAGGTCCCGGCTGACCATCCGCCGACGAGCCTCGGCAAATTTATATTCCGCCTGGCTACTTACCATAGATGTAATAATCGCTTTTTGGGCGTGGTTTTGCAAACCAATTTTTGACATCAATTAAGTAGGTTGCCATTACAGGCCTAAATGGTAAAATGTCTGTTAAGTTGATAAACAGATAATCCCAAAAATTATTAAGGGATGAGTAAAACGAAAACAAACGAATATGTTATTAAAGAGCTAACCAGGAAACTTCTTTTCTACCTGCTGGCTGCTATTTTAGGCGGCTGCGTACCGGTTATGTCGCTACATCCGCTTTATACCGAAAAAGATGTGATCTTCGAAGAAAAACTACTGGGCACGTGGCTCGACGACCCCAACGGCCCCGAAACCATCTGGGAATTTCAATGTCCTGAGGAAGCAGAAAAAGAATACAAACTGATTTTCAGCGACGAAGAGGGTAAAAAAGGTTTGTTTGCCACGCGCTTAGTGAAGCTGGGCGGCCGGTTCTTCCTGGATGTTTACCCTGCCAATTTCCCATGTGGGGATATAGAAGACCCAAACAAAAAAGATTGGCTGCCATACAACTCTTTCTTCTTTGTACCCGCTCATACATTTATAAAGATAGATTCCATTGGCTCGGAGTTGAAAATGCGACTAACGGACGATGAAAATATGGAGACACTGCTAAAAGAAAACCCCAATGCAGTTAAGTTTGAAACGCTCGAGGATGACAGAATCGTCCTGACGGCATCGACGAAAGAGCTTCAGGCCTTTGTGCTTAAGTACGCCGATGATGAGAGACTATTCGGCGATGCAATAGTTTTGAATCGTAAAAAAATCAAAGAGCCAACTGACCCGAATCAGATTGAACAAAATGCCGTCGAGCCCAATGATGTCCCAAAAGATAAATAGATAAAGGTAAGAACTGTATGACTTCTCATCCGGAATTTAGGCGCTATCTGACAGATGTTGATACCACTTCAACACACCAGCTCTTTACTGATTGTCTGGTGATCGGAGCCGGTATTGCTGGCCTTCGCGCCGCCATTGAAGCGGCCGAGCGCTGCAGCGTCATCATTGTCTGCAAGGAATCTCTGCAAAACAGCAATACCTACAATGCCCAGGGCGGTATCGCTTTGGTCTTAGACAAAACAGACACCTTCGAATCACACATAGCTGATACGCTTACCACCGGCTGCGGGATAAGTAATGAAGCGATAGTCGATTTAGTCGTTCATCAGGGGCCGCAGCTCATTGAACAACTGTTCGACTGGGGCACTGAATTTGATATGGTTGATAATCATATCGCTACAACGCTCGAAGGCGGACACACTCATGCCCGCATCGCTCATGCCCACGGCGACGAAACAGGCCGGATAATCACAGATTCACTGATAAAAAAGGTAAGACAAAATCCAAATATAAAAATACTGGAAAACTTTTACGCAATCGACCTGCTCACCAACGATAACCAAGAGTGTATAGGAGCAATCGGAAAAGACAGGTGGGGTATGGAGATAATCTGGTCGGCAAATACAATTTTAGCCACCGGCGGAGCAGGGCAGCTATATCGCGAAACCACAAATCCGGATGTCGCAACCGGTGACGGTCTTGCAATGGCTTACCGTGCCGGCGCCGTACTGCAGGACTTAGAGTTTATGCAGTTCCATCCTACGACACTTTATATCGCCGGCGCTTCACGGGCTTTGGTTACCGAGGCCCTGCGGGGAGAAGGTGCAATTTTGCTGGACAGCAAAGAGGCGGCATTTATGAAAGAATACGATGAATCGGCTGAGTTGGCGCCTCGCGACATTGTCAGCAGGGCCATCCTCTCACAAATGCTCAAAACTAAATCAACACACGTTTATCTGGATGTTCGTCACTTTGATAGAAACCATTTTGCAAAAAGATTTCCATGGATTAACGAGCTATGTGAAAGCTTCGATATAGATGTCAGCAGGGATTTGATTCCCGTCCGTCCGAGTGCCCATTATATGATTGGCGGAGTAAAAACCGACAGTAGTACCAAGACAAGCATTGAAAACCTTTACGCCTGTGGTGAGGCGGCCGGTACCGGATTGCATGGTGCAAACCGGCTCGGCAGCAACTCGCTACTGGAGGGGCTGGTCTTTGGCAAAATAGCCGGCCAACAAGCCACACAAAATATCAAGTCAGACATTAAACATCGGTGGATTAAATATCAAATCCCGCATTCGGACCGGACACGCCTGGATGCTGCAGATGTTAGAAACTCGCTACGCTCGCTTATGTGGCGAAACGTAGGCATTACGCGAAGGGCCCAGCCGCTTATCGAAGCACAAGAGATTATCAGCTTCTGGCAGCGGTATGTGATGGACAAAGTCTTTGATTCGCCCCAAGGGTGGGAATGCCAGAATATGCTCACCGTTTGTCTGCTGATGGCACAGGCCGCTAATATGCGTCAAGAAAGCCGGGGGGTACACTTCAGAAGCGATTTTCCCAACTCCGACGATGAACATTTCAAAAAACACATCGAAATCGCACGATGAAAAGTGGAAAACAAACCAAACTTTTGTTATAATAGTTTGTAGTTCTTAACAAAGTAAATAATCAATTGAAAAGAGTGGGTCGGGCGGTCGCCGGTCGTTTTTTCGGCCGGAGGAAAGTCCGAGCAGGACAGGGCAACGGTGGTGGCTAACGGCCACCCGGGGTGACCCGCGGGAAAGTGCCACAGAAAATACACAGCCGAGTCCGCACTCGCTTTGTGAGTGCGGCAGGCAAAGGTGAAATGGTGCGGTAAGAGCGCACCGCGGCGTCGGCGACGGCGCCGGCAGGGTAAACCCCACCGCCTGCAAGACCAAGCAAACTGTTGCTCGGCCCGGGCTATAACAGTGGGTAGGTCGCTTCCGGCACCTATTTCTGCTTGTCAGTACAGGTGCCCGAGAGCCAACTGGTAACAGTTGGAGGGTTCCTTTTTTGCGACTTATCGTAAAATTGGTCCCCAGTCAAGATAAATGGCCGTCCCCTGCCCTTTTGGGCGGGAGACAGAACTCGGCTTACAGACCCACTCTTTTCAATTGATTATTTACTGTGGTCTTTCTCGGCGCCATTCAAGCAAAACGTAAACCCCTGATTATTTGTTTTCATCAATAGCATCCGGTTCTTCGAACTTGCGCACCAGCGAGCCTTGCCTAATCTTGACTGTAACAATATCGTATGTTATGACCATCTGAATTTTGCCTTTACCAAAACTAACATGGTCGAATAGGAGGCCGGCCGGCTCGTGCAGCCTCGACGCCAGTGCGGGCGAAGATTCCAATTTAACCAAAACCGTCCCCATCGCCTGATTAACCATCATCCCACTGTTATTAAGCATTTTATTATCCTGGCTAACCTCAGCGATATCACTGCGGAAGTTTTCCAAAACATTTTTCAGTACTGCTATTCGCCGTGTCCTTTCGTCTGCGTAGGGTTTGTCGAGCACCTCGCTTTCGACAACCATTTCACAGTCAAAGCTAAGATTTTCTCTCGGCGAAACAAACAGTATTTTTGGTTTTTCATCGACGATTAATAAATACTTTCGTTTTGCCGTCGAGTCGTTCTCGTCGAAGGCAACCATATTAAACCAGCTTTTGTAGCCTTTTTTCTTTTGCCCTGCCGAAGCAACAACCTTTTTGCTTTGGCTGAGCAATTCATACTCAGGCAGATTAATCATGCCCAGGACGTCAGCAGCACTACTCATATTCAGGCTTGTGCTATCATAAACGGCATAAATCTGCTCATAAAAAGGAGGTTCTTCCCGCTGAAAATACTCAACAACAGAACAGCCGCAAAACAAGCAGAAAGTAACAAGCAAAAAACAAAAAAAACCGGATAAGAAATTCTCGCCTTTGCTTATTCCTGCAGCTCTCATAACATTGTCCCTTTCCTGTTTAGCAGTACGATTTACACCTGCTTTGCATCAATCCACTTCATCATCCCGCGCAATTGTCTGCCGACGGTCTCCAATTGGCAGTCATAGTCTTTTTTGTACAGCTCGTTAAAGTTTTTCAAGCCGCCCTTGTATTCGGCGACCCATTCCTTGGCAAATTCTCCCGAATTAACTTCAGAGAGTATTTTTTTCATTTCCGCCTTGGTCTGCTCATTAATAATCCTTTGCCCGCGGGTGAGGTCGCCATATTCGGCAGTGTTGGATATGCTGTATCTCATATAGCTAAGGCCGCCCTGATACATAAGGTCAACGATGAGTTTGACCTCATGCAAACATTCGAAGTAGGCGATTTCAGGTTGATAGCCCGCTTCTACTAAAGTTTCAAAACCCGCTTTAATGAGCGACGTGAGACCACCGCAGAGAACTACTTGCTCGCCGAATAAGTCCGTTTCGGTCTCTTCCTTGTAGGTAGTCTCAATAACACCTGCTCTGGCTCCGCCGATTCCGTTTGCCCATGCAAGAGCAATTGTCTTTGCATCACCGGTAGCATCCTGTTCGACGGCCACGAGGCACGGCACACCGCCGCCTTTTTCAAACTCACTGCGCACCAGATGTCCGGGCCCTTTCGGAGCAATCATCACGACATTAACATTCTTCGGCGGAACAATATATTTGAAATGAATATTGAAGCCGTGACAAAAACCAAGCGTCTGAGACGCCGCTAAATTTGGGGCAATCTGACTCTCATAAATCTTGGCCTGAATCTCATCCGGCAGCGTTACTATAATCAGCGCTGCACCTTCCATAGCGGTCTTTATATCGCCAGGTGAAAACCCGTGCTCCTGTGCGAGCTTAAAATTGTCCGTACCCTGCAGTTCAGCCACCGCCACCTCAATACCGCTGTCGCGCAGATTAAGACTATGCGCGTGGCCCTGACTGCCATAGCCGATAACAGCCACCTTTTTGCCTTTTAACGCATCTATCGGTGCGTCCTTTTCGTAATGAATCTTTACGGCCATAACTTCAAATCTCCTTGTTATATAAATGAAGGTTATTCTTACTCATGCTTTTACCACAAAAAGCGAACGTCCTGATTATATTAAAAGCTCTTCGTTAGGCAAGAAATTTAATGGATTGGCGATACGGGATAGAAAATTAAAAACAGGGGGCAGCTCTTACTCGGTTTTGGACAGTCGAACCATAGCTATCGTACCTGTTCTTGCCATACTTTTGATGCCATAAGGCCTGCAAATATTGATAAAAGCCTCGATTTTCTCTTCAGGCCCGCTGACTTCAACCATAACCACCTTTTGACCTATGTCAACAACCTTGCCCTTAAAGGTCTCGATTAAGGACAAAACTTCGTGCCGTTTTGCCGGTGTGGCTGATATGGTTATCAACATCAAATCGCGCGCTACTACCGGCTGGCCTGCAAAATCCTGAACCTTAACAACAGGAACAATCTTGGCCAATTGCTTGCGAACCTGCTCAACAACCCTGTCGTCTCCGACAACAACTATTGTCATCCGGCTCAGATTCGGGTCCTCTGTTCGACCAACAACAAGTGAATCGATATTAAACGCCCGGGCGGCGAACATCCCCGCAACGTGGGCCAGAACGCCGGGCTTATTTTCCACTAATGCACTTATTATATGCTTCATTTTCGCATCTCATTTTAATTATCGATAATCAATTCTCTATACCAGCCTCTCGATTATATCGAGCCCGCTCATCTCATCAATGCTTTTCCCGGCCGGCACCATCGGCCAAACATTTTCTTCACGCTCCACCTTAAAATCAACAACGCAAGGCCTTTTCTGCCCAAGCATCTTCTTAATCGCCTTTGGTACATCGGTTTTTTTATCCACGGTAATACCGACAGCGCCGAGCGCTTCGGCCACGGCTGCATACTCAGGGTTTACCAAAGAGGTTTTCGAATATCGCTTGCCATAGAAAAGCTCCTGCCACTGGCGTACCATTCCCATATATCCGTTATTCAAAATACAAACCTTGATTGGCAGCTTATACTGAACGGCCGTGGCAAGCTCTGTCATTGTCATATTGAAGCTGTGGTCGCCGTCAACATCGATAACGGTCGCATCCGGCACAGCAACCTGTGCGCCTATTGCCGCCGGCAGGCCAAAACCCATTGTGCCAAGTCCGCCGGAGCTTATAAGCTGTCTGGGCCTGCTGAATCGATAGAACTGGGCAACCCACATCTGGTTCTGTCCGACGCCGGTCGTGATAATCGCTCTGCCGTCGGTCTGGCGACAAATCTCCTCGACAACATACTGGGGCTTAATCATCGATGAATTCTTGTCATAGCTAAATGGAAATTTCTTCTTCCATTCGGCGATTTTCTTAAACCACTGCTTTCTCTCGACAAATTCAACTTCTTTAACAAGTGCACCCAAAATAACTTTTGCGTCACCGACGACGGGAATATCCACATGAACATTTTTCGAGATGCTGGCCGGGTCGATATCGATATGGATTATCTTGGCGTTCGGGGCAAAGGTCTTGACCTTGCCGGTAACTCTGTCATCGAATCGAGCGCCAACGGCTATCAATAAGTCGGATTCCTGCACGGCATAATTGGCATAGGCCGAGCCGTGCATACCGAGCATATCCAGCGATTCGGGCCTGCTCTGGTCATAGCTGCCGAGCCCTAAAAGGGTCATTGTTACCGGCAGATGTGCTTTTTGAGCCAGCGCCCTTAATTCTTTGGCAGCATTTGCACTGATGACACCACCACCGACATAAAGCACCGGCTGTTTGGATTTGTTTATAGCTTTTGCAACCATTGAAATCTGCTTGGCGTGGCCCTCGCTGCGCACCCTGTATCCGGGCAGCTTTACCTGGATTGGGCCATCGTTGCTGCATTTTGCGACCTCGACATCAACCGGTATATCAATCAGTACCGGTCCCGGCCTGCCGGTCGAGGCAATGTAAAATGCCTCTCGTATGGTCCGGGCCAGGTCTTTAACGTCTTTGACAATACCGTTATATTTCGTAACAGGCCGAGTAATGCCGGTGGTGTCTGCCTCCTGAAAGGCATCGTTGCCGATAAGCTCTGTGCGGACCTGACCGGTAAGGGCGACTACCGGCACCGAGTCCATCATCGCCGTCGCAAGGCCGGTCACTAAATTGCATGCGCCGGGACCGCTGGTGGCAACCATAACGCCGACTTTACCGCTGGCACGGGCGTAGGCATCGGCCATATGGCAGCCACCCTGCTCGTGACGAGGGATTATAAAATTAATCGGAGCATCGTATAGCTTGTCAAACAATGGCAGCACCACACCGCCGGTATAGCCGAACATCGTATCAACACCCTGCTCGATAAGAGTATCGACTATTATCTGAGAACCTTGCTTAAGATTGGATTTGTCGGCTGAATCAGCCGAAGAACGTGACTTTGTCTTCATTTTCTTTCCTTTTCCTGATAAACATCGTTAAGTTATTCCAGCAAATTACAGCTTCTGCCGGGCCGCTTCAAGAAACCAATCGCTTTTTTTTCAAAAAACGACCGAACTGCTCGAAGGTTCAAAACCCTGCTGTAATCCCGTAACCATCCCCTCAAAGAGGGATGTCTCAGGTTTACATTCGCATGTTTTCACACGAATATAGGGGCATTATACAAAAACTTTTCACTTTTGTCAATTATTTTCGGCAAATTATAAGGCTTTAAACAACATTTTCCGCCTTTTTTAAGCAAAAACAACTGGCTTTTGGTCGGTTTTTCGCTATAATGTTATATTAAAATAAATTTTAGGAGACTTGTTATGTGTGAAGAATGTGGCTGCAGCGAAACCAAGCAGGACACTTTCGAAGAAAAAGTTAAAAACGTAATAGAGGCCATCCGCCCAAGTCTGCAAAGTCACGGCGGCGACATAGAACTGGTAGGCACAGACGAAGAAAACAACGTCAAAGTACGCCTGCAGGGTGCCTGCAGCGGCTGCCCCGGCGCACAAATGACACTAAAGCATGGAGTTGAACGACTGCTCCGTGAAAAAGTGCCGGAACTTAAAGAAGTAATTGCCGTGAACTAAGCAGCACACTTTAACCACCTTTGAACTTTAATCGGGCCAGATAAACGATGGAAGAGCCATCTAAAAAACTTGTCGTGGTTATACCGGCATACAACGAAGAAAAGACCATACAAAACACTATAACCACTCTTAAAGAAATTGGGCCGGATGTCGAAAAGGCGGGCTTCAACCTCCTTATCTATGTGATAGATGACGGCTCAACGGATAACACCAATCAACTTGCCCGCCAGGGCGGAGCCGACAGAGTAATCAGGCATAAAGTCAATACCGGTCTGGGGGCGGCTGTTCGAAGCGGCCTTTTCGCGGCCCGAAGAGACCGAGCCGATATTGCCGTTAAATTCGACGCCGACCTGCAGCACGACCCCAATGACATTGTCGAGTTGATTAAACCTATCTTAGATGACGAAGCGGATATCGTTTATGGAAACCGGTTCGGGCGAATCGAATACAAAATGCCGCTTGTAAGAAAGCTCGGCAACAAGGTCTTTACCGGGCTGATGAGCATGCTGACCAAATGGCCGTTAAAAGACAGCCAGCCCGGGATTCTTGCGGTGAACCGTGATTATCTGGATGTATTCAACCTGCCGGGCGATTACAATTATACCCAGCAAATCCTGCTCGATGCGTATCATCAGGGAATGAGATTTGCCCATGTGCCGGTATCATTTCGCAAACGAACAGCCGGAGACAGCTTCGTTTCAACGAAATACCCTTTCAAGGTCCTGCCGCAGCTTCTTATGGTCATCATCTCCATAAAGCCGATGAAGTTTTTCCTACCAGTGGGTTTATTGTTCCTTTTCATTGCGGCTGGCCTGTTCAGCGTTGAACTTGTTCTGTGGTTCCTGGACAAAACACCCAAGCCTGTAATGCATACAAACGCCGTGCTTGGTTCGGCATTTCTGGGACTGCAGACATTCTTCTTCGGCTTGCTGGCCGAACTGATTATCAGAATGAAGAAAAAATGAAAAACAACAAAGCATCCGATGGAATCACGAAAAACAAAAGACCAAAATCTGTTTAACAGGATTGCAACCGATTACGCAAAAAAAGATGTAACTGCTTCAACCGCTATAGTAAGAAAACATAAGCAAATCAAATCCCTTGATTTTTTACTAAACACAAAAAAAAACCTTGGCACTATTGTTGAAATAGGCTGCGGTGTAGGCGCACCCAGTTGGCACCTGGAAGGTTACTATGACGAATACATCGGCATAGACTATTCGCAGGCTCTTATAGAACAGGCCAATTTGCAGAAAAAAACTGATAAAGCACGTTTCGTCGCAGCCGACCTAACAAATCTGGTACTTGATACAAAAGCAGACATAGTTTTCGCTGTCGGCGTACTGCATCACGTAACCGAGCTGGATACAATGATGGAATCTCTTAAACAAATAGCGAAACCAGAAGCATACTTCGTAGCCATAGAACCACACAGACTGAACCCTATTGTCCAGTTTATGAGGTGGATTAGAAAAAAAATCGACAGTTCTTATTCTGCAGACCAAATTTTCTTTAAGCCGTCCGAGTTGGTTGATTTACTAAACAGGAATGGGTTCGAAGAAATTTCATACAGATTTGACGGTTTCTTTTCTACTCCCTTCGGCGAAGTGATATTGAGACCACAATGGCTGTTTTCGAGAATATCCAAAGCAGCCGTCTTTATAGATTCAATGCTTGATAAAATTTTGCCCAACTTTCTCAAGTTTATAAGCTGGACTGTAATAGTTAGAGCAAAATTCCCAAGAACACAATAAATGACAAAATTCTTTTTTAACTCTCAAAATACCTAGCCTGCCCCCATCTCTTGTACCAGTTGCCATGAGAGTATTTCACGAATGTTCTCCTTATCGCGAACAGCTCTTTCTGTTGATTAGCAAATGCACCACAATCAGCAGGGCAACTATAAGAACAGGGATAATCGGCTGATTATACCTCGGAATATTGTGCGTACAAAACGAATTCACCCCATACAAGTACAAAGCCGGCAAACTAACTGAAAACAGGTCCCATTGTCGTCTTTTGATACCCAAACCTGCCAAAAAGAATAGTGACCCGAAATACGCCAGACTGATGCCTACGCTGCTGACTAAAACCATACTGAAAGGAACCGACAAAGAATACCTGTCCTCAACGAAAAGCCCTTTCCAGGCGATAGGCAGTGTTACAAAAATATGGCGGAACGGATGTCTTAAAATCTTGTTCCTGGCATATCGCCGCATTTCTTTATCAATCACAGTGGTTTCCATCCCTGTACCATACGCAGCGATAAGTTCTTTTCTCTTATTGGTAGCCTGACGCAGGTAACCGGTTTTATAATTATTTCTGAGAAGCCTTTCCAATGCCCCACCCGAATGTAATGCTTTTTCCCCAAAAAAGCGCGGTATTAACTTCTTGCGTACATAATTGTCCGGCGTCCAGAAGAGAAAAGAACCGAAATATTCCCTGGCATTCATCATATCATATTCGGCACGTATCGATAAAATATTACCGCCTCTGCCGCTTATGTAAAATTTGTCGAAGTGTATGTAATTTCGCACCATCCAGCTTCCAACAAACGCAAAATACGCCGCCAGCAGTATGACCAGCCCTGCAATAAGTTCCTTTTTTACAAATTTCCCGGCCAACCCAGGAACAACCAAAAAAATCAAAATGAACACAATCAGGTACATAAACACAGCTTTGGTAAGAACCAGCAGCGCCAAAGATACACCTAAGAATGCAAAGTATTTTTTACCTCTGCCCCTTACGATTTCATACAAAGATATCGAAGCGGCCGTCACAAACAGCGCTGCCATATGTTCGGTGTTAACGCTCCAGGCGGAAAAAAACAACGAATAGCTAAAGCCGGTCAATAACAAGGCGACATAGCTGCAGAAGAAATTTTTCGTAACCAGATAGACAAAGTACATCGCCCCAAAAGCGGTCAGAATTAATATCGGCAGTTGAGCATACCGAAGTATTTCCAGCCCGTCGCCTCCCGCTAATGTTGTTGTAGCATCCACACTGCCGAGTGTGCTGCTGGCACCGACAAGCATCGCAATGTAAGCTGCCATCGTTGGCTCACGATATGCATCAGGTTTAAGGTTTTCACCCAATCTATAAGAATATGTCTTATGATTTATAAGATTGTATCCCGTCCTGATGTGATAACTTGCATCGTTGCCCTTCTGCAGCGGCCGCCCGTCAAAAATCTGCGCCGCATTCCAAACAACCAGCAGCACGAACAACACGCAAAGAATAATATGCAACAATAATTTCGCGTGCTTCATAATCAATCCTTTCTTCTTAAGATGATTATCTCGGGACTGACCAGCTTTGAACGAGGAACGGGCCAGCCAGCCAGACCAAAAACCGTTTTCTTCGGATAAAGATACTTATTTGAAAAACGCTCCACCTCTTCGTAACCATACGAGCCGGCAAGAAGCCTGTCCAAAAACTGCGGGGCAAACGCCGAACTCATACCAAATTCCTTCTCAGGCAAAACAAGATAGGTTGCAAAAGGCCTGATTTGTTGCAGAAGCTTTTCGTCCTTAGGTCTGGCTGTGATGAAATTCGACCTGCAGCCAAGCATTTGAACGCGCGGTGCATATGCCTGCTGCGACATCGCTATGACCGTATCAGCCGGAGTAACCTGAGTCTTAAGCCATTTTTCGGCCCTATAACGACTGTCATTAATCATTTCCAAATCAATGCCGATACAATAAAGCCCGCTGAGAAGATAGACAGCGGCAATCGGCAGAATTCTAACCGCTAAAGGCAGCTTTTTCCACCGAAGCAGCTCAGCAAAGCCTTTGCCCACAAGCAGCATAAAACAAACATAGCCCGGTATATAATACCGAGGTATATTCAGGCGAACACGTGCTATCACAACTATGTAAAAAACCACAACCGGCACTATTCCAAAGGCCGACTTCCACCTGAACCTGATAATACAATACACTGCAGAAACCAAAATCGCCGCCAATAATGGCCAGCCCAATGAATAATAAATAGACATGAAGTTTCTCTTTAGAAACGTCCAATGGTCGCTGAAACCTATATTATATCCGGCAGCACCTACCTTAAACCAGAAATCCATTCGCTCGAAAAATGCGCTCGGCGAGGTTAAAAGGTCATTCAGCAGTGCAAAGACAAATCCCGCAACCAAAACCGCCGCCAGCACTTTCAATCTGAAAATACAAGTCAAACCTCTCTTAAAAGATTGGCCCGCATCCTTTGCCACACCTATCATCGCCAGCCAAACGGCAAGACCAAGACCAATGACAAAACCTGCAGCAGGGTCTTTTGTGCATACCGTCAGGGCACTGAATAAACCAAGCAAAACAAAGTGACGCCATTTTCCTATATAAACAGCTTTGACAGCCCAGTACACACTCCAGGCAAACCAGAAGGCACAGGGAACATCCATATTTGCCAGATGGCTGTACAGAACAAAAAGCATCGAACAGGCAAGAGCAAGGCCCGAAAAAAAGGCCGAGATCCAATCGCCAAAAAACAATCTCGCCGTAAAAAATAATCCCACAACCGCACCTACACCCATAAGTGCAGAGATTGTCCTGGAGACAATAACCAGGGTACTGAAACGTTCGGTGTTGAAAAGCGTGCTGACCTGACGGCCCTGCCGGTCAAAACCTGTTACTGGATTCTTCTCCCAGTGGTCTATAAACGGCTGATAGAAAATCTTAAGTATCAAAAAATGAAAGCGAGGGTATTTCTGTGTCCAGGGCTTAAATATATACTGCAACTGGCGAACGGTTCTGGCCCCTGCTACAGAATCTGGATTCCAGGAATACCCGGCGGGCTGGCCCCAGTTGATTGCCGTGAAATTAAAGGTGGCGCTTACTCCAACTAAAATAAGCAACGCTATCACAGTACCGCGGCCCCAGGCAGGCACGCTCAACACCGGCAAAGCTGAAACATCTGTCTTTTTAGCTTCTTCCTTTTTGCCTCTTGCCCTTGCCATTGTTTTTGCCCTAAACTTTTTGAAGTTCTATAGTCTGAAACATACCCAATAAACCATTGGCGGGAGTCAGGATAAATTCTACAGCTTTAACCGCGGGGTAAGTAAAAGACGGCACCAGCTGGCGGAGCTTCAAACCGCCGCTGAGTAGATACCGCAGGGGTGTGTGGGTGTGCATCGAAACAATCTTCAAAGAAGGAAATAGGCTTTCAAAAATCCTGCTGTCCCGCGAAAAAATTATCCAGGGAATCGCACCGTTACCGTGCGAAAGCGGGCCAATCTCTTCAAGCTGCCAGCCTGCCTGAGTATCAAACAATTCGTGATGAAAATTCCTGTAGATAAACCTCGACCAAAACGTATTTGCCGGCTCAATCATAATAATCTTACCGCCTTTCTTAAGGCATCGCAGCGCCTCGGCGAAAAAACCCTTCGAATCAGTGATGTGATGAAGAACGTCAATCATTAAAAACGCATCAACACTACCCTCTTCGAAGGGCATATCAAGAGCTGAGAACGTCTTATCAACATTCGGAAGCTCAAGGATGTCACTTGTAACCGCATCTGCTATCACCTTCTTGATAAAGCCGCCGCCGCTGCCAAGTTCAACAACAAACCTATGTTCAGAATCAGGTACCGCTTTTTTAAGCTGCTTGTAAAAATCAATGTATAACCTTCTAAGAAACGGTTTACACTGTACCGTGCGTGCGTGGAACAACGTAGCGGCAGGGTCATCAAGGTCCTTGATGTGCCTGGTTCCGGGAAGCTTGAGCCATCTTTTTATCAGTTTCATAATTTATTTTTTACAGCTTTTGCTATTACTTATCTTGTTTGTTCTGCATTGCCAACATTTCTTTCGCTTTTTTCAGCGCCTTTTGAGCTGTACGGTCGTTTGGGTTAATTCGCACCGCCTCCTCATAGTGTAGGATTGCTTCGTAGATACCGCCCCGGTCCATCAGCACCATTGCCAGGTTCATATGCGCACCAAGATAATTCCAGTTCAGCCGAAGCGCTTCCTGAAAATGCTTAATCGCTTCGTCATCATTACGCATAGCCAGAAGCAATGCTCCCAGATTATTGTGCGCCCTGAAACTATCCGGCCGCTGTTCCAGGAATTTACTGTAATGCAAAATCGCTTCGTCATATCTGCCCAGATTTGAAAGGGTCATAGCTAAATTGTAATGGATGCCGACAGAATCGCAACCAAACAGCAGCGCCAACTCATAATGTTCGACGGCCTGGTCATAAACCTTCAGGCGAGAGAGGGCATCGGCCATATTTATTTGTGTCCTGCAATCATCCGGGGCCAATTCCAGGAATTCTCTATAGTAAAAAACCGCCTCCTCAACTCGTCCATTTTCAACCAGAACCGGCCCCAGGTTACCAATGGCGGTATCAAAGTCCGGTTTTATCTGTAACGATATCTTCCATTGCTCAATCGCATCCTCATCCCTATTAACCTTTTTCAACGCCACACCAAAGTTACTATGTGCAAGGTAATTACCCTTGGTTACATCAACTGCATGCCCGAAAAGAGTAACACCGTTTTGCCAGTGCTGTATCTGAAACCCTGTACACACCGACAAAACCAAAATTATTGACACACCTACCACACCTAACGTATTCCTGCGATAACGCAAACCTTTGGTAACATCTGCAGCACCCCAGGTGAGCATAATAAACAAGCCCACCAGAGGCACATAAGTGTACCTGTCAGCCATTGCCTGATTGCCCACCTGCACCAAACCAATAACCGGCACCAGCAAACCGATATACCACAACCAGCCCATCGCCAGATAAGGCCGCCGCCGCACTTGAAGAATTATCACCACTGATACACAAACCAACACGATTGACGAGACCACTAATGGCAATACCTCTATTCTCTCAGAATGCAGATAAATTACCGTCAGACCACTCGGCCAAAACATCTTGCCTATATATCGGCCGTAGGAGGCAATCGCATTGGAAAGCCGCACACCGAACTCCAAATCAGCTACAACCTGACCGCTCTTCTGCAGCAGGTATGTAACTATGGACAAAGCAGCCGTCAAAATAAAAAGGGGTATCTTCTCAGCCATCAGACGAACAGCGGCCTTTCTTGCTCCTTCCCCTTCCTTGCCTTTACCAAGCAATTGCCCCGGCCGCAACCGCCCCAATGGCCAGTAATCCAAAAGAAGCAGAACGCATGGTAGCGTTACCAACATCGGTTTAGCCAGAAGCCCTATCGCAAAACACAATGCAATCGGTACATATCTTAAAAAGCCCGGACGTTCAACATAATGCACATAAAAAAGCATTGTCAAAAAAAAGAAAAACGTGCTAAGCACGTCCTTACGTTCCGAAATCCACGCTACAGACTCCACATGCAGCGGATGCAGTGCAAACAGTACTGCCACAAAAGCGCTGCACCACAGGGCCGATGTCATGCGCCTTAAAACCCAAAATAACAGCAGTGTATTGGCAATATGAATCAACACATTCGTCGTATGACAGGTGCGCGTTACAGAGCGGGCCAATTCACAATCAAGCATAAGCGACAGCCACGTCAATGGATGCCAATAGCCAGTTTTGTCCGTCGTAAAAGCCCAAACAAATCCTTCGCGTGTCAGCCCTTTCCGGACAATCTCGTTGTCCTCCACATAAGCCTGGTCATCATAATTGACAAAATCAAACCCCTGCACCTGCCAATAGAGAGAGCCTGTGGCAACCGCAAGAACCACACAAATCATTAAAAAATAAAATTTCCGGGGTGTTCGTTTCATACAGTACCCCTGTCTGTTACTTGTTCACTTTTCGCCTGTTTGGCTACAGCCTCCCTGGCCTTTTTCAGCTCCTCCCGAACTCCGGTGTCATTCGGGTCAATCCGCACCGCCTCTTCGTAATGCTTTATCGCTTCGGAGATATTGCCCTGGTCCATCAGTATCGTCGCCAGGTTTATATGCGCACCAAAATAATCCCAGTTCAGCCGTAGCGACTCCTGAAAATGTTTTATCGCTTCGGCATCTTCACGTCTGGACATCAATACTGCACCGAGATTATTGTGTGCCCTGAAACTGTCCGGCCGCTGCTGCAAAAACTTACTATAATGAAAAATCGCATCATCATATCTGCCCTGATGTGAAAGGGCAGCAGCCAAATTGTAATGGATACTCGCAGCATCGCAGCCGGAAACAAGTGCCACTTCATAATATTCACCGGCCCTGTCATAAACCCCCAGCCGAAAGAGCGCATCAGCCAAATACATTCGTATTTTACAGTCCTCCGGGGACCGCTCCAAAAACTTATTGTAATAAAAAATTGCTTCTTCAATACGCCCCTTTTCAATCAGAACCCGCACCAGGTTTCCGGTGACTCTGTAATGGTTCGGCCTTAGCCGTAATGCCTGCTTCCACTGCTCAATCGCCTCATCAACTTTACCGGCCTCATCCAACGCCATACCAAAGTTATTATACGCCACATAATTGCCCCCAGTTACATCAATTGCATGTGCAAAAAGCGTAATGCCGTTCTGCCAATGCTGTATCTGAAACCATGTACAAACCGACAAAACCAAAATTATTGACACACCCACCACACCTAATGTAATCCTGTAATGACGCAAACCTTTAGTGACACCCGCAGCACTCCAGGCAATCATAATGAACAAACCAACCAGCGGCACATAGGTATATCTGTCAGCCATTGCCTGATTGCCAACCTGCACCAAACCAATGACCGGCACAAGCAATCCTATGTACCACAACCAGCCCATCGCCAGATAAGGCCGACGACGCCCCCAAAAAATTACCGCAGCCGATATGCAAATCAGTACAATTAACGAAATCACCGTCGGTGTGACCTCTATCTTGTTAGGATGCAGATAAATAACTCCCAGACCGCTCGGCCAAAACATCTTGCCTATATAACGGCCATAGGATGCAACTGCATTGGAGAGCCGTACACCAAGGTCCAAATCCATAATCCCCTTAGTACTCTTATTCAGCAGGTATGTAACAACACACAAAACAGCCGTCAAAATAAAAAGGGGCGCCTTCTCAATCACCAAACACCCTGCCGCCTTCCAGGCCTTTTTCCTTTCTGCTCCCTTACTGACCAATTCCCCCGGCTGCAAACGTCCAAATGGCCAATAGTCCAAAAGAAGCAGAGCAAAAGGCAGAGTCACAATCATCGGTTTGACCAGAAGACCAAGAGCAAAACACAACGCAACCGTAACATATCTGAAAAAGCACCGCCTCTCAACATAACGTACATAAAACAATATCGTCAAAAAAAAGAAAAAAGTACTCAGCACATCTTTGCGCTCCGAAATCCACGCCACAGACTCCACGTGCAGAGGATGCAGTGCAAACAGCGCAGCTACAAAACCACTGCACCACAACGCCGAAGTCATCCGCTTCAAAATCCAAAACAATAACAACGTGTTAGCAATATGAATTAACACATTCGTCGTATGACAGATGCGCACCAAATCCTGCGATAATTGACAATCAAGCATAAGCGACAACCACGTCAATGGGTGCCAGTATCCGGTTTTGTCCGTGGTAAAAGCCCATACAAACCCTTCTCGCGTCAGCCCTTTTTGGACAATCTCGTTGTCCTCTACGTAAAGCTGGTCATCATAATCGACAAAATCAAAACCCGGCACCTGCCAATAGAGCACTCCTGTAGCAACCACAAGAACTACACAAATCATTAGAAAATAAGATTTCCGGGACGTTCGTTTCATACAGCCTCTCTGCCAAGCGTCGGATGCTCAAGAAATAAATTTAATTTGGTCAATTTGTTTTTGTGTCACGTGCCCTTCCAAGCCACTTGATTTTCTTAAATGCAATCCAGCTCATTTTAAGCAGCAGCCAGCCGTGTCTGAATCGGCTGATATTTGTCGAACCGTAAGTTCTTGCACGATATGTCACCGGCACCTCAACAACCTTAAAGTTCTGCTTGACCGCTCCAAAAATAAGGTCAAAATCACCGAAAGGGTCAAATTCGCCAAAGTACGAACGGTTATTTGCTATTAACTCATAATCTTTTTTTCGAATCATTTTCGTTCCACAAAGTGTATCCCTGAATCTCTGTCCCAGCAGCCAGCTAAACAAAGAACCGAAAAATTTATTCCCAAGCAGATTCAAAAAACGCATCGCTTGCTTTTCCATAGGATAAACAAGCCGAGAACCGTTAATATACTCGCCTTTACCATCGCACAGCGCCCTGAAAAATTTCGGCAAATCTTCAGGCGGCGCCGTCAGGTCCGCATCCTGAATGACCAGTACATCTGCCTCGGCGGCGGCAAAACCTTTTCTCACGGCATCGCCTTTGCCGACTCCATCGCCCTGATGAATTAAACTTATTCTTCGTTCCGGATGATTTTTTATCTGATTTTCTATCTCTTCGGCCGTGCCGTCTGTGCTGTTGCCATCAACAAAAATTATCTCCGTTTCCCTACCCATCTGCGGAACCCGTCTTATGGCATCCTCAACGTTGCCCCGCTCATTTCTGCACGGAATTATAACTGAAACAGACAAGTCCTCATCGCGGCAGGCAACCGGCAATGGACGGGCCACCACAAGATTTACCAAATTGAAAAAGCGAAATCCCGGCAGTAAAGTAAGAAAATAATTACAAATACTTGCAAAAGGCCAAATACGCTTCGGCAGCAGCAGAAAAGAGTCCGACCGAATAACATCAAAACCACTCAAGCCAAGCAGGTTCTCGATGTCCTTCGACGGCAGCCAGTTTTGATATGAATGCGGCCGACGAAGCCTAAGCCAAGACCCCAATCGTAAAACACTCTCCCAAAAATGATTGTAATAGGTTATCACAATCCGTGTGCTCTCTGTAGTTGCAGGATGAATGCGCTCAAGAACATCCTGGATGTCACGCCACTGACCCAATGAATTGCAAATCAAAACATAATCAAATTTTTCGTTAATCTCCATTTCGTGCGGGTCAACTGTGCGAAACTCCAAATGGCTGAATCGCTTCTTCGCCAGTTCAATAGCATCACCGTCCGAATCTATCCCAACACCATATGACGGCTCAACCGCAGCTAACAGGTCTCCAAACTCACAACCAACGTCCAGGACCCGGCTGTTTGGGCGAACAACAAATTTATAAATCCGCTCCAGCCAGCTATAATAATAACTGTTTCGCCTGTGCCAACGAAGCAACGACTCCGCATTCGGCTGCACTGCGGCAATTGTTTCGGCCGACTCTAAATTCTGACTCCCTGTTTCTGTCATAAGTCTTTCACCTTAAACATCTGGAAATATTGTCAGCGTTGGGGTTCTCAATTACACCCTTTTCTGTAATTATTGCGGTAATAAGCGAAGCATCCGTAACGTCGAATGCCGGATTATACACATCAACGCCTTCAGGTGCAATTTGTACTTCAGCAAAGGTCGTTACCTCCTCAGCTGCCCTTTGCTCGATGGGTATCTCGGCCCCGCTTTTTATACCCAAATCAAATGTGCTTGACGGCGCAGCGATATAAAAAGGTATGCTGTGTTCTTTGGCCAGAACACTAAGGCTGTAAGTGCCGATTTTATTTGCTGCATCGCCGTTTGCAGCGATTCTGTCGGCACCGGTTATCACTATACTGATTTGCCCCTGCTTCATAAGCGCTCCTGCCATATTGTCACAAATAACGGTAACATCAATTCGGGCCTGCTTTAATTCCCAGGCCGTCAATCGTGCTCCCTGTAATAAAGGTCGGGTCTCATCAGCATAAACCTTGAATTTCCTGCCCCTCTTATGTGCCTCAAATAGCACAGACAAAGCCGTCCCCTGACCGGCAGTTGCCAGTGCGCCGGCGTTGCAATGTGTCAAAACGCCGCTCCTTTCCTCGATAAACTTTTGGCCGTTTTCTCCAATCAGGCGGCACATATCAACATCCTCCTGACAAATAGCATTCGCCTCAGCCAAAACAAACTGCCGCAGCTTCCTCACATCCGCCTTCGCGTCTGCCGCAGTAAATTCCTCAGCTTTTTGCCTTATCCTTTCCATCGCCCAAAATAGGTTCACCGCCGTCGGTCGTGACAAGGCCAGATACTCACAGGTCTCTTTCAGGCAAACAAGTCCGGCCTGAACACCGTCACCTTTAGCCAACTTCTGCAAACTCAAAACCAGCCCATAAGCAGCGCTAACCCCTAAGGCAGGCGCCCCACGCACAGCAAGTGTCTTTATCGCTTCATAAACCTGACTGATGTTCCTGCATTGCAGCCTGGCAAATTCAGCAGGCAGCAGCCGCTGGTCCGTAAGCTCCAGAAAACCGTCAATGTCACCAACCCATTTAAGCGCCTGAACAATCATAATAATTTGCCGAATCCTTCCCTTTATTTTCGCTTTTTTGTTTTTGTCCTTTTTTGCCTGTTCAGTTTTTCCTGCAGGTACCTTGCTGTATAACTCTTTTTATTTTTTACAATATCCTCCGGCGCTCCTTCAGCAACGACTCTGCCGCCGGAGTCACCGCCCCCCGGACCAAGGTCTATTATATAGTCCGCCATCTTAATAACATCAAGATTATGTTCGATTACAACGATTGTATTACCCATATCGGTCAATCTCTGCAGTACATTTAAGAGATTACGAATATCGGCAAAGTGAAGCCCTGTCGTCGGCTCATCAAGCAGATAAAGTGTGCGGCCGGTAGCGACCTTGCCCAGCTCGGTTGCGAGCTTCACCCTTTGCGCTTCACCGCCGGAAAGCGTCGTTGATGACTGGCCCAACTGCATATATCCCAGACCAACGTCATAGAGCGTCTTCAATAAACGCACAATGGTCGGAAAGTTGGCAAAAAACTCGAGTGCTTCGTCTATTCTCATATCAAGCACATCAGCAACGTTTTTGCCCTTGTAAGTAACCTGCAGCGTCTGGGGGTTGTATCTTTTACCCTTGCAGTTCTGACAGATTACATAAACATCCGGCAAAAAGTGCATTTCAATTTTCTTTGTCCCCTGTCCCCTGCAGTATTCACATCGCCCGCCCTTGACATTAAAGCTGAATCGGCCGGGTTTGTAACCGCGCATCTTTGCCTCCCGCGTCATACTAAACAGCTTTCTTATCAAGTCAAAAACCCCGCTATACGTGGCTGGGTTACTACGTGGCGTTTTGCCTATCGGCGACTGGTCTATCTCTATAACTTTGTCAATCTGCGAAGTGCCAAGAATGGTTTTATGTTTGCCGGGCCTCTCGCGAGATTCATAAAGCCGGCGTTTTAAGGCCCTTATAAGAATCTGGCTGACCAAAGAACTCTTGCCGGAGCCCGAAACGCCTGTCACGCAGATAAAAACACCGAGCGGAAATTTCACATCTATATTTCTAAGATTGTTCTCGGCAGCGCCTTTTACCTCAAGGCTTTTTCTCAAATTGTATTTGCGTCTTTTAACAGGCAGGCTTATTTTCTTCTTGCCGCTCAAATATTCACCTGTCAAAGACTTTCTGCATCCGGTAACATCCTTGTAACTACCCTGCACAACAATCCGCCCGCCGTGCGCGCCCGCAGCCGGGCCAATGTCAATAATATGGTCCGCACTTTTAATAATATCCTCATCGTGCTCAACAACTATAACGGTATTGCCGAGCCTGCTGAGCCGGCGCAGTATCCCCAGCAAACGGTCGTTGTCACGCTTATGCAGACCGATTGTCGGTTCATCAAGAACGTAACAGACCCCGACCAGACCGCTGCCAACCTGTGTCGCCAGGCGAATCCGCTGTGCCTCGCCGCCGGAAAGAGTGCTGCTGCGCCTATCCAGAGTCAAATAACCAAGCCCGACATCGAACATAAATTTCAGCCGGGCCTGTATCTCCTTCAAAATCTGGGCGGCAATCAGCGATTTTTCCTCATCGAGTTCAAGTTTATTGAAAAATCTCTGCGCCTTTTCAATACTCAACGAAGTCAGTTGATGTATATTGCTGCCACCTATGGTTACAGCAACGGCTTCGGGCCTGAGCCTTGAGCCTGTGCAGCTTTGGCAGGGCTGCTCAGAAAGATAACTATGCAATTTGGCTTTAACGTATTCGCTGGTGGTTGTCCTCCAGCGTCGGGCAAGATTCGGGATGACCCCTTCAAACGACAGACCGTACTTTTGTCTCTCAGACGGCCCTGTCCCGTACATCAAAACCTTCTTTATCTCTTTAGGTATCCGCTCAAACGGTATCGATTTACTGATACCCATATTTCTGCAGAACTTCTTTATAAGCCGATTATAAAATATATTCATTCTTTTGCCGCCTCCACGCCAGGCGCTGATAGCACCGTTTTCCAGCGACTTTAGTTTGTCAGACACAACCAGGTCGGGATCGAATTCCAGAATTGTCCCCAGCCCGTCACAGCTTCTGCAGGCACCGTAAGGACTGTTAAAGCTAAACAGCCGCGGCGACAACTCCTCAAGACTCGCCTGCGGATGCCTGGAGCAGGCAAATTTTTCACTATAGATAAATTCCTTCCACTGACTATTATTGTTTGTCGCTGATTTTTTGCTTTTCGTTTCTGCTTGCGCTCTGGCCGCCAGCACCAAAAGCACCCCGTCGGCAAGTTTAAGCGCCGTCTCCACCGAATCAGTCAGGCGAACACGCACCGAATCATTAATAATCAATCTGTCAACAACCGCCGCAATATTATGCTTTTTGTTCTTATTCAAATCAGGAACATTATGCAAATCGTAAACAACCCCATCAACCCGCACACGAACGAAACCTTCACGCTGTATCTCGGCAAAAATATTTTTGTGCTCGCCTTTTTTACCGCGAACCAGTGGGGCACAAATCTGCACCTTTGTCCCTTCAGATAAGGAAAGTATCGAATCTACTATTTGTGAAGGGTGCTGGCTGGTTATCTCTTTGCCGCAAATCCAGCAGTGGGGCTGGCCCACACGGGCAAAAAGCAATCTGAAATAATCGTAAATTTCTGTAGTAGTAGCAACCGTTGACCGGGGATTACTGGCTGAACTTCGCTGCTCAATGGCGATTGTTGGGGGCAGGCCTGTAATCTCTCCCACCGCCGGTTTTTGCATCTGTTCGAGAAACTGACGTGCATAGGAACTGAGCGATTCGACATATTTTCTTCTGCCCTCGGCGTAAATCGTATCAAAGGCCAGGGAGCTTTTGCCAGAGCCGCTTATACCGGTAATCACCACCAGTTTATCACGAGGAACGCTAAGGTTGATATTTTTAAGGTTATGCTCCGCAGCCCCTGTAATCTTTATCGCCTTTTCTATTCCTTTTGCCATCTCGTCCTCAATGTTAAGAGCAACAGGCTTTTTCAAAAATTCTGCAATTACCCAAGCTAATTATTGTAACAAACTCACACAAGAAGGTAAAATGAAATCTGATTTTTATTAATCAATAAAATATAGCTGTTATGCGGACAAAAAGATTACATAGCTGGAACTTATCCTATCAACAGGCGGCAGAGCTGCAGAGACGTTTCGCTGCCAAAGTACGGTTTACCCCCCTGAAAAACCGCCCCAAACTGATTGCCGGCCTGGATTGCTCCCTCTGCAGGGACGGCCAAAAAATCGTCGCCGCCGCCGTTGTCTTGAAACTTCCCAATACAAATGCCATCGCCGCACAGCCGATAATCCCCTTTGAGATTGTCGAAACAACAAGTGCAACTCGAAAAGTTACTATGCCCTACATACCAGGCCTGCTCTCTTTTCGCGAAGCGCCCGCCTGTATCGCAGCCGTAGAAAAACTCAAAACCTGCCCCGACCTGTTCATCGTCGATGGCCAGGGCATCGCTCATCCCCGCCGACTCGGTCTTGCGGCACATCTGGGATTGTTCTTCGATAAACCTACCATCGGCTGTGCAAAAAGCAGACTGATTGGCACCTTCGAAGAACCCCCAACACAAAAAGGCACATATAGCTTATTAAAGGATAAAGATGAGGTAATCGGCGCGGTAGTCAGAACACGCACCAATGTCAAGCCGGTTTTCGTATCCGTCGGTAACAAATGTCTGCTCAAAGATGCTATTAAAATCGTGCTTGAATGTGTGATTAAATACCGCCTGCCCGAACCTACTCGCCTTGCCCACCAACAGGTCACCAGACTAAGATTAAAAACTTAGCTTACTACGAACCCTATTTTCCCGATACAACCTTCGCTGATTCTACGACTATCGGCTCGATGGGAACATCGCCCATACCGTTACGAATCGTTGTCTTCGCCGCCGCAATTGCATCCACCACACCCATACCTTCGACTACTCTGCCGAACACCGCATACCCCGGATTGATCTGTCCGGCATAATTCAGGTTGTCATTGTCTTTGTGATTAATGAAAAACTGAGCTGATGCGCTATCAGGGTCATTCATTCGAGCCATCGCAATACTGCCTCTATTGTTTTTCAAACCATTTTGGGCTTCATTGACAATCATCCCATGCGTTTCTTCCCTCTGCATATCCGCCGTAAAACCGCCGCCTTGCACCATAAAGTCTGGTATAACCCTGTGAAATATGGTCCCATCATAAAAACCTTCCTCCACGTACCGAAGGAAATTGGCCACTGTAACCGGTGCCTTTTCCTCGTTAAGCTCAATAATAATGTCACCCTTACTCGTTTCCAGCTTTACTTTCTTTGGCATACTCTCCATTTTTTTTCGCTCCTCACCGGCAGCTTTTTCTCCAGCCAGGCTTTCTGAAAACTCATCTTCCCAGTGTTTACAACCGGCCGTCAAAACAACTGTCACCAACAATAAACTAATCCAGGATTTTCTAACCATAAAACAACCCCTTCATAAAGCAATATCAATCACCCATCCCACTTGTGCTTTCTCACAGAGGCCAGAATCCTCTCGGCACACTCCATTGCCGCCAGGCCATCCTCGGCCGTAACCTCAGGCCTGGCCGCCTTATCCGCACAGGCACGCAGAAAAGCTTCCTGCTCAAGTCGCAGCGGCTCCTTATCATCAATTTCAAGCTCTTCGATGTGCAGTAGGTCAGGCCAGTTGACACTCAGCAGATTAAAGTCTCCCGCTTCCTTGTGCTCTCTTATCCACTTGACAACATCAATATTTGGTTCGGCCTTAATTGCAATGCCGTATTTTTTGAAATAATCCAGACTCAGATACCCCTGCCGGCTAAAGACTCGTATCTTTCTTACAGTTTTCAAAGCCAGTCTTGAGGCGGTAATATTTGCAATGCAGCCGTTCTCAAAAACAATTCTCGCATTACAGATGTCTTCCTTGTCATCGATAACTCCAACGCCCACCGCATCTATTCTTTTAATTTTACTCTGAGCCATAGACAGAATAATATCTATATCGTGTATCATTACATCCAGCACAACGCCCACATCCGTCGAGCGGAATGGATAAGGGCTGACACGGTCTGCCTCGATAAACTTCGGCTCAATATTGAGCCGCTTCATCGCCTGTACAACCGGATTGCAGCGCTCGGAATGGCCTACGCCTACAACAACATCCTTCTTTTTCGCAATCCGTACAATCTTTTTGCTTTCTTTAACATCGACCGCCAGCGGCTTCTCAATCATTATGGGCACTTTGTTTTCGATAAAAAGTTTCGCCAACTCCAAATGATGTATCGTCGGAGTAGCTATTGTTACCGCATCTACTTTGCCCAATAAATCAGCACAACCGGTAAAAGCCAAACAGTCATATTTCTTCGCCAGACGCTCTGCTCTGACGGCATCGATATCCACCACCGCAACAAGTTCGCTCTGGGCAAGCTGGTCATAGACCTTGGCGTGAACCGCCCCCATCTTGCCCGCCCCAACTACCGCTGTCCGTATCCTGTCCATACCATCTCGCTTTATAAATCATAAACACATAAGGCAAAAGTGCTCACGCTCTTTTTTAATGCCTGAACGTCTCGAGGTATCTGCCAAATCGATGCTTGCTGCTTTTTATTATAACATCGACCATGTCCCGAACGTTTTCGTCAAGTCCGTCATCAGCAGCTAAGGCCCTTGCATTCTCCAGCAGTGCCCCGCCTGAGCGGTAGAGCTTTCTGTAGGCCTCGAAAATTTTCTGCTGCTGCTGCTCGCTCAGACCGGCCCTTTTCATCCCACGCGCGTTAACACCCCGAATCCTCGGCGGATAATGACCGCTGACAATCAAAAACGGCGGAACGTCGTGATTTATCCCCGCAAGACCGGCAGCATAACTCCACCTGCCGACAGTTACAAACTGATGCAGCGCAACCACACCGCTAAACCAGACACCGGTCCCAATTCTGCAATGACCGCTTATTTGAACATAATTACTCAAAACTGTTTTATCCTCAAGCGTACAATCGTGCCCAATGTGCACACCTATCATAAGTAAATTGTCATTCCCCACTGTCGTAAATTGACCGGAATGAATACTCGGATGAATGGTTACCTGTTCCCGAATAGTGTTGCCGTCGCCCACTATAATCCCCCCGATTTCGTTGCCTGAATTAAGGCCAAGCACCTGTGGTATACCGCCGATTACACAGTTGGCAAAAAGACGATTGTTCCGCCCTATCCTGGCGTCTCCGTCAATCACCACGTTGGCTCCGATTTCTGTACCGGCGCCAATCGAAACCCTGCCGCCGATAACACAATTGGGGCCGACCGTTACCTCATCAGCCAATTTAACATCTTTATCAACCACCGCACTGGGGTGTATATTGCTCATTTTGTATTCGCTTTTGCCTCCATTGAAATTTTAACCTTACTGCTCAAGTTCATATCTTCTCGTCATCCACAAGCATAAATTTAATCTGCGCCTCGGCAGCAACTTCTTCGCCTACCATCGCTTTGCATCGACATTGCGCGGTCCTTTTTCTGAGCCGGACCGTCTCAGCCATAAGAATAAGCTGGTCGCCCGGGACAACGGTCTTCCGCAATTTTACATTGTCCATGCTCAAAAGCACCGCAAGCTTGCCCGCATGCTCGAGCTTCTGAGCAAATAACAAACCGGAAACCTGGGCCATCGCTTCTACAATAAGAACACCCGGCATAATAGGTGTACCCGGAAAATGGCCCTGGAAAAACTGCTCATTAAAACTTACATTCTTTATGCCCTTTATTCGCTCGTTACCTTCTATCTCAACTACTTTGTCCACCAGCAAAAACGGGTATCTGTGCGGCAGAATCTTGGCGATTTGCCGTATGTCCAAAAGCGCATCAGTACCGAAGCTCGCCATTCGTTCCTGCCTTTCAGCCGCTTCATACAACTTCTTTACGAGCTGCTGGTTCAATGAATGACCGCTCCTGTAGGCCACTATCCTTCCTTTAACAGCCCGGCCGACAAGTGCAAGGTCGCCAATCAGGTCAACCACTTTGTGCCGGGCACACTCGTCAACAAATCGGTAACTGTTCTTAATCGGACCGTCTGAGTTAATGACCAGAATGTCACGAGGCCCAAGATGTGTCCCCATCCCGCGAGCCTGAAACTGCTTGGCCTCGGCTTCGAGCAAAAATGTCCTCGCAGGAGCAAGATTTTTTTCAAAATTTTCCGCCGTCACCCAACACCCGAAAATCTGTCGGCCGATGCCGGTATGACCGCCGTAATCCAAATCATAGGTGATACTTAATCCGTTATCGGCATAAGGCAGGGCATATATCGAAGCGCCGCCGGCCGTAATACTTATCGGCTTGGTGATAACAAACTCCCTGCGAGAAGCCTGCTGCTCAGCTATGCCCGAACGCTTTAGAGCCCTGATATACTCAACACTGCTGCAGTCCGGAGCCGGCAGCTCAGAACCTTCAACTTCCACGATCAGGTTGTCGATTTCCATAGCGCTAACCGCCGCCAGACAATGCTCCACCGTCTCGATGCTGACAGAATCCTTCCTTATCGTCGTACGCCGGCTTCGCTCTGCAAGATTAGGGGCAACAGCTCTAATCCGAACCGGCTCCGGCACATCAGTACGCACGAAAACCAGCCCTGAATCAGCAGGAGCAGGACGAAAAACCACCTTCGCGTCCCTGCCGGCAAACAAACTTTTGCCGGTTACCCCGCCCTCATTCTTTATTGTCTTTTGCAGATTCAAATTTTTCAACCCTCGCATCGAGCTGCTTTACCTGCTCGGCCAGCCTCGGTAAACGAAACATCAAACTAAATATCTTAAATTGTTTTTTGTGGTCAATCGCCGGCGAGCCGATTATCTGCTTGCCGCCCGGAACACTGTTGGCAACACCGGCCTGAGCACCGACTATTACACCATCACCTATTTCTATATTATCCGCCAGTCCGACCTGCCCGGCCAAAACAACACCGTCGCCAAGCCGACAACTGCCGGCAATACCAACCAGACCCGCTATCAAACAGCATTTACCTATCACTACATTATGGGCAATCTGAACAAGGTTATCTATCTTTGTCCCGGCTCCGATTATAGTGTTGCCGAACTTTGCCCTGTCAACGCAGCAGTTGGCCCCTATCTCGACAAAATCTTCTATCACCACACCGCCATTGTGCGGGATCAGCTGATGTCTGCCGTCAATATATGAATGCCCAAAGCCAATCGAGCCGATTGTGCTGTTTGCCTGGATGATTACGTTCTCGCCTATACAGCAGTTGTGATAAACAACAACATTACTGTCAAGACGACAATTTTTACCGAGCTTGGAATTCTCGCCGATTTTGCAACCGGCGCCGATTATGGTGCTCGGCCCAATCCTGACTCCACCCTCAATTACCACGCCAGGACCCACAGAAACACCTTCGGAAATTTGAGCATCATCGGCAACCTTTGCAGTCGAGTCAATACCTTCAGACGCACCCTTTAGTGGCGGCGCAAAAATTGTCAACGCATCTATCAGCGCTTTATCAACATTTTCAACAACAAGCTGAGGGCCGGCAAAACCCTCCATTTTACTACCGACGATAACGGCACCTGCTGACGACTTCTCCAGACCGGCCTTATATTTATCATCCGTAACAAAAGTGACCGCGCTCTCGTCAGCGGCCTCCACCGCACCAACAGAGCTTATTTGCCCGGAACCGTCACCGACCAACTCGGCTCCAAGACGTTCAGCCAATTGTGCAACTGTCACTCTCATAAGTCAAAAGCTAAAAACTATAACCTAAAATGCGGCGATTGCGCGTTTCGTCTTACTTTTTTAATTATTTTCCCGCATCCAGTCGGGCTATTACCTCATCGCTAATGTCCTCGCCGCCGCCGCTGTACAACACCTTGCTGGTCTTAATAAGTATCGAAAGGTCGTTAAGATTTGCCGTGGGAAGCTCCGGCTCGCTCCTTTCAAAAACAAATGACAGTCCGTTTTGCTCCGCAATCTCACCGACCACACGCAAAATATCCGTATAAAGAGACTCTATCATCCTCTGCTCTCTTAAAACCATCACCTGCTCATAAAACTTCTTCCTCGCCTGGAGACTGGCCCGTTTCTCGAACACATCTTTAGTCCTGGCCAAACGGTCCAGACTCTCCGGCTTCAATGTTTTCAAACCTGCTTCTTCCGCTTCAACTTCCTTGAGAAGCTTATTCAATTCCGCCTCCTTGGTATTGCGCTCAGCCAGACTCTCTTGCCGGTACTTTGAGCTTCTCTGGCAATTCATGATGATTTTCTGAACACTGACGACACCAATCTTAAATCCACCCTTGTCTGTCTTCGGCGCCGCCATCGCCAGGTTAATTCTATGGCCCACCGACAAAAAAACAACCGCTATCAAACAACCCAAAACTGCAACTCTAATCTTCATAATTTCCCTTTCCTGATTTACCTTACAAAATATCGTATTGCGTTTAACATTTAGCTTTTTTGGGATACCATCCACAGCTTAAAACAGTCTTCCTATAGAAAAACTGAAGACCCGTAATTCGTCATCACCTTCTTTCATAAACGGTGCCGCAAGCTCGAATCTCATCGGAACAGGCCCAAACCACTGGGGAATCAATATTTGAACACCAATTCCAGCCGAGGCTCGGTAGTTGCCCGAATCAATCGTGCCGCTGTCAACGAAAATCAACGCCGCAAGACTCTCGGCCACCAAAGGAACCGTTACTTCGGCATTGGCCAGAAATATCCAGTCACTGCCTATCGGGTCATCGGTTTGGCCGGTAATGGTATTTCTGCCTCTGGTGCTCACGCCGCGATAATCAAAACCCCTAATACTGTAAAGCCCCGTGCCGCCGGCATAAAACTTCTCAAAAACAGGTGCATCACCGCCCACTATCGTCGCTGCAAGGAACTTGGTTGCCAGAACGGTTTTACGCTCCGCCAAATCCTCATGAAGCGTTGTGTACCGACCGTAACTACCTTTCAATATTCCGAAAGTGTGGTCGCCGGTAACCTGCTCATAACTCGCTCTAAGAACATCGCCACTGCTCGGAGTAAATCTGTTATCGGTAAGGTCTCTGGCGATGCCCACGCTTATTCCCATAATTGCATTATCACCCCTAACAGATGTGATTTCCGTTGGCGCTCCGGCATCAAGACTGGCGACATCAACATTTTCAGCCCGAAAACCAAGGCTGTTCCGCCAGCGGTTTTTATACCGCTTCTCAAGCCCGATGTATCCTTTCGTTCTTTGCTCGTTATAAGCTTCCCTTTCTCTTTCCCAGCTTGAACCAACCAAATCCAGCGAAACCGGTTTATCCATAAAATATGGCTCGGTAAAACTAATCAGATATTCACTGACTACCGTACCAGGCTGCAGCGCAATCCTCAGGTTTTGACCGGCTCCCTTGAACGCCTGGCCGGTAACAAACTCTCCAAAACTCTCAGGCCAATCGGTAATATCGAAATTCCTCTGGTCAAAAACCAACTGGCCTATAAGACCGCTGTCACTGGCTACAGCACCGCCTAACATTATCGAGCCGGTTTGCCCTTCGATAATACTCACCTGGGCATCCCTCTGACCGGGCTGCTTTCCTGTGGGCGTTATAGTCGCAGACTCGGTCAGAGCTATCCGACGGACCATTTTTTCCAGCTCACCCCCGCCGTCACCACGCGCCATATCGGCATTGTACCATTGACCGGGCTGAAAATCATATTCATCAAGAACACGACGAACAACCTTGTCGTGCGTCTGCTCGTTGCCGGTGATGTTAATCCGGCCTATCCGAAAACGCTCCCCCTGTGTTATCGCAAACTCAACATCAACCTTGTCTTGCGAAACGAATCTGCGCTTCTGCTCGACCTTAGCGTCAATAAAACCGTTCTCATGATAAAGCTTAAGCAGCTGCTTTACGTCCGACTTGCACCTTTGCTCATTATAGACCTGGCCGGCTTGAATCCTCAACATCTCCCGCAGCTTCACATCGTCAAAGTATTCATTTCCTGCAAGAAAAATATTCCCAACATTATAAACCTTTCCCTCAACAATTGCGAAAGTAATGCGGATTTTGCTCTTGTCCTCGTTGAACTGCCGCCTTGCTGTTATCTCGACATCGAGAAAACCCTTTTTCTGATATATCTTTTGCAGCTTTGCCAGGTCCACCTCCAGCACCTCTTCGGCATAACTTCTCGGCCAAAAAAAGTACTTCTTCCGGCTGCTCTTGATTGCGTTCTTAAGTGGGCCGGCCTTGATGGAATTATTGCCGCGAAACTCTACAGAATCTATCATCACTCTCGGACCTTCATCAATTTTATAAACCAACGCACCATACGATAACCTGCCCTCATCAAGAGCCACCTTGGCAAAAACGTAGCCGTTTTTCAGATAAAAATCATTCAGCACTTTTCTGCCCGCCTCAGCTAAAGCCGGGTCGAGATAATCGCCCATCTTCAGGTCCAGTTTCTTTTCCAGCTTCTTGCCTTTATACTTACGGTTGCCGAAAAAACTGATTGACCTGACGAGGTTTCGTTCGACAATAACAAATGTCAGCTGGATTCTGTCATCAGTGATTTCCGTATTATAATAGCAGTATTCCACGCCTGCCAATTCAGCAATGCGTTTGGCGTCTTCGGCCGCTACCTTCTCATCAAATAACTGCCCGACCCTGCTGCGAACCATACCCAAGACACGACTGGCAGCTATAGTACGGTTACCTGCCGTCTTGATACTGTCTATTTCGTATTGCCCAGCTCCCCATACGCAAACTGGCGCTACTGCCAATAAGCAATACACAATACATAACAAACACGATAAATTTCTTTTTCCCATCTCGTTTACCTCACAAGAATTTTCATTTCTCTGTCACGCTATCACTCTACACTAATCAGGTTCCAGCTCACGTCTAACCGGTGAAGAGCTAAAACGGTGCATCTTCCACACGAGAAACAGACGCATTTTCGAACCGTGTAAACTTCTCCATGAAGACAAGTCTTACATTGCCCGTCGGCCCGTTGCGCTGCTTGGCTATTATCAAATCCGCCTGATTATCCGGCTCATACTCCTTGTCGCCGCGATGATAGTAATCCTTACGGTGCAGCAGCATCACAACGTCGGCGTCCTGCTCGATACTGCCGCTCTCACGCAAATCGCTCATTCTCGGCCTGTTCCCTTCTCTGCCTTCCGGACCACGATTCAACTGGCTCAAAACCACAACAGGAATATTCAGCTCCCTTGCCAGTGCTTTGATATATCTCGAGATTGTACTAATCTCCTGCTGACGCGATTCGACTCTGCCCACACCCAAATGCATCAACTGCAGATAATCTACTATCACACATTTTATATCACGCTGGCTCTTTAGCCTTCTGGCCTTGGCGCGAAGTCCAAGCGGCGTCAGACCAGCCGTATCATCCACATAAATCGGCGCCTCAGAAAGAACCCCGCACGTCTCTACCAACTGCTGATAATGCTCGGTATCAAGCATACCCTTTCTCACCTTCTGGGCGTCAATATGGCTGCTGCTGCATAAAAATCTCTCCGCCAACTGCTGCCTGCCCATCTCCAATGAAAATACCGCAACGGGCAATTTCTCTATCAGACCGATATGCTCAGCGAAATTCAACGCCAAAGATGTTTTGCCCATACTCGGCCGGCCGGCAATGATTATCATCTCCCCGTTCTGAAGCCCGCACGTCAAATCATCAAGCTCATAATAACCGGTCGCCAGACCCGTAACATGACTGCCTTTGCGCTTCTCGATAAGCTCAAAAGCACTAACAACCAGGTCCTTCAACACAACTGCCGCTCCGCTTATTTTCTTGTCGGTTACGGCAAATATCTTTTGTTCTGCCTCGTCAAGTTTTTGGCTCGGCTCACCCGTCTCTTCATAGCCCATATCCAGAATTTCACTCGCCGCTCCGATAAGCTCACGCAGAAGCTGTTTGTCTTTTACAATCCCGGCATAATACATCACATTCGCAGACGACGGAACCGAGTCCATAACCCTGGCGATATATTCCACGCCGCCGATAGCTTCGAGCTGCTTGCGCTTCTCAAGCTCATCACGAAGCAGCACCGCATCAAGCCCTTCACCCGTATTCTTCTCGTAAAGTGCAACCACAGCATCAAATATATATTGATGCTCGATACGGTAAAAGGCCTCTGCCTTGAGCTGCTCAACAACCTCGCTGATGCACGCAGGGTCAATTATCATCGAGCCCAAAATCGCAGCTTCCGCTGCCAGTGATTCCGGCATACTGCGGCCTGCATACACGCCCCTTGGCGCCTGGGTCGTCCCGTTCACCGCCGTAACAGCACCTCCATTCTTGACCGCCTTAGCCATCTTAAAACCCTTCCCTTAACTGTCCTCCTCGGCTGATTCGTTTTCTTCTTCTTTTTTCTCGGCTACCACAACAACATTCACCGTAGCAGTCAAATCCTCAGCAAACTTCAGGCTGACCGTATGTGTACCAACCTGCTTTATATGTTCCTTAAGCTCAACAACCTCATCTGCCACTTCAAATTGCTGTTGCCTGAGGTTGGCTGCTATCTGTCCTGCGGTAACCGAGCCGAACAGGTGCCCTTGTTCATTCGCTTTTGCCGCGATAACCGCCTCAGCCCCGTCAACCGACGACGATGCCGCCTCAAGCCGGACACGCTCAACCAGTCTCTGTTCCGCACGCCGCTGCTTTTCCTCGGCCAATGCCTTTGTATTAGCATCGGTCACCATCTTGGCAAGTCCCTGTGGCAGCAAATAATTCCTCGCATATCCCGTACTGACCTCAACAACATCGCCCAGCCAGCCCAGTCTGTCAATGTCACTAACAAGCAAAACCTTCATATCTCATACCTTTCCTTACTCACACTGCAACAATAACCAGTCACAAACTGCCAACTCATGCGGTAAACGGCAACAGACCCATATATCTGGCTCGTTTAAGCGCCACTTTTACCTTCCTCTGGCAGCCGGCGCAGTTGCCGCTGCGCTTGCGAGAGTATATCTTGCCGCGATTGGTCAAAAGCCTCTCGAGAGTATCAATGTCTTTATAGTCAACGTACTTGATGCCTCTTCTGCAAAAACGGCATTGCGTCTGTTCGCGACCACCTGCTCGGCTGGGAGCTCTTCTTCTGTCTCTATCCATTACTTTCAACATTTACCTTTCGATTCTTACACTTTATCATTAGAATTTCGGGCCCGCGTCAGACTCGAGCTCCGACTTCAAAACGGTATATCATCACCTCCGTTGCCAACATCCGCCCCTCTTTCTGCTGCACCTCCATTCTGCTCGGCCCCACGTACCCCTTGTCCCGCCCCTCCGGGCAAAAACTGAAAACCCTCAACTGTAACCCGGTGCTTGCTGCGCTTTGTGCCGTCCTGGGCCGTCCACGTATCGTAGGTCAGCCTGCCTTCAACAAACAAAGGCCTGCCTTTGCTCATATACTTATTTATATTTTCCGCCGTACGCCCGAACGCCCGGCAATCTACAAAACATGTCTCTTCCCTGTCTCCGCCTTCCCTGTCCTTCCATCTGCGATTTACCGCCAGACCAAACTCAACTACTGCCGTCTGACTGGGCAGATACGATAATTGTGGGTCACGTGTCAGATTACCCATCAGTAAAATTTTATTATAATTAGCCATTCTTAAACTCCATTCCGTATCCGGCAAAAATCAAACTTTGTTCCTCGTCCAATTGCCGCCGGACTACAACTGTTATTCATCCTGTTTTTCAGCCGGTTCATTCTCTTCTTTGCTCTCGAGAGCACTTGGCTCTTCGGCCTTCGAAGATTCCATCACGGCCTCTGCTTCTTTCTCATTGTCTCCAGTTTTTTCCGACGCCTCTGCGGCCTTTTGCTCTTCGGCCTTTTGTTTGGCTGCCTGCGCTGACCGGGCTCTTTCTGCTGATTCATCGAGCGCCTGCTGCCTGCGGCTTTCTGCCTGCTCTGCAGGTGTCAATTTACCAATATCTTCCTGGCTCATAGCCTCAGCGCTCAAAATCAAAACTCGCATAACCCGCTCCGACAACTGGGCATCCCTTTCAATCGCAGAAATCTTCTGACCATCAGCCTTAAAATAACAGAGGATGTACGTCCCGCGGTGCTTCTTCTTAATAGAATACGCAAGACGTCTCTCGTCCCATTTTTTCATTGATATAACTTCCGCCTCTGCTCTTTTAAGTATTGTCTCGATGGCACCTATGGCTCCGTCCCAATCTGATGCGGCCGCGGCCGAATCAATAAGAAACATCGCCTCGTAAAGCTTCTTCACAATAGTTTCCAAGCTGACTACCTCCTGTCAAACTTTAATGTTACTTTTACTTTCCAATTCACGGCTTACCAATTACCTGTTATGTACTTACGGCTCATTAAAATCATTCATCGTTCTTTCAATACCGTACTCAATCCAGCAAAGCACAGCGTCCCGCGATTTCTCAATCGCCTCATTGAGCAGCGGCTTCTCTTCCGCCGTTGGCTCATCAAGCACATAATCAACCGCATCCTGCCGACCACTCTGACCGACGCCGACACGCAGCCGGTTTACTTCCTCTGTGCCGAGCTTTTCCAAAACGTCCGACAGACCGTTATGCCCGCCCGCCGAACCTTGCCGCCTAACACGAATCCTGCCCGGCTCCAACGCCATCTCGTCGCTTATGATTAGCAAATCCAATGGCTCAACTCTGTAAAAACCGGCCGCCGTCGCAACCGCCTGACCACTGCAGTTCATAAATTCAATCGGCTTCAACAATATTAACTTCTTACCTGAAAATTCGCCCAGACCGAACAAAGCGCCGAACTTCTTCTTTTTAACATCTATCGCAAGCACCTCAGCCAGCGAATCTATCACCTTAAAACCGGCATTATGCCGCGTATTAACATATTCTTTGCCCGGATTACCCAGGCCTGCGACCATTTTTATCTCGGCCATAGCTTCTGTCTCATATCTCATTAAGCACTTTAAAGCTCACGCTATTCGGCCTTTTCTTCAGATGCCTCACCTTCGGCCTCCTCGCCCTCACCAATAACTTCAGGAGCAACCGGCATCTCTTCCTCAATTTCGTCGGTACTCTTGGCCGCTGCAACCAAACTACACGTTACCAAAAGCATCGATGCATCGCTTATCAGCTTAATCCCCTCCCCAAGCGCAATATCACCCGCATGCACCGAACCACCCACTCCGACGTCTTTTACCAAAACGATTATCGATTCCGGAATGTCCGTCACCCTGCACTCTATCTCCAGATGGTCAACATGCTCCTCGATAATACCACCTTCATGCGTGCCCTGGGCCGTTCCTTTAAGCTCGATGGGAACTGTTACCTTAATCAACTCGGTAATATCAACCCTCATAAGGTCAACATGAATAATATCTTTGCCCAGATAATCATACTGTAAATCCTTAACTATCACCTTTTGCTTCTTTCTCCCTATCTGCACATCCATGAGCCGATGCCCGTGATGAAGTCCCTCAACCAAAGTATGTGCATCAAGCGAAACAGCCACAGGCTTTTCCTTATGCCCGTAAACAACCCCCGGAAGCTTCCCCTGCTTGCGCAGCTTGGCCGCCGTTTTTGTACCTGTATGTTCCCGAACTTCTGCTTTCAAACTCAATGTTTTTTCCATAACATTCTCACTTCTTTCCGCGATATAACCTTGCTGTGTTTATGCCCTTTTTTTGTGTCCTCAAACATTGTTAAACAAACTGCTTACCGACTGGTGCCTGTGGATTCTCTTTATCGCTTCACCCAACATAGACGCAACAGTCAATACCTTTACCTTCCCGAATTTCTCTGCCTCGCTGTTCAGAGGAATCGTATCTGTAACGATTATTTCATCAATGGGCGCCTCACTTAGCCGCTCAAGGGCCGGCTCCGCAAAAACACCATGTGTCGCCCCGATATACACTTTCTTAGCGCCACGCTCCTTAACAAGCCTTGCGGCGCTGCAGATGGTACCGGCCGTAGCAATAATGTCGTCGCACATCAACACATTTCTGTCTTTCACATCTCCGATTATTTGCTGTGCCTCAACATCCTTGCCGTCAACACGCCTTTTATGAACTATCGCAAGCTCACCGCTTAAATGCAACGCATATCTGGATGCGGTCTTCATATTACCTACATCAGGCGAAACCACCGTCAAATTAGCTATCTTCATCTCCCTGAAATACCTGCTCAGAACCAGCTCGCCTGCCAAATGGTCAACCGGAATATCAAAAAAGCCCTGAAGCTGTTTGGCGTGAAAATCTATCGCAACCACCCTGTCGGCACCAGCGGTGGTTATAAGGTTTGCAACCAGCTTCGCTGTTATAGGAACTCGACCCTCATCCTTGCGGTCCTGACGGGCATAACCAAAATAAGGGATAACCGCTGTTATACGCCTGGCGCTGGCTCGACGAAGACAATCAAGATAAATCAATAACTCTACTAAGTGCTCATCAACGGGAAAACATGTCGATTGCAAAACAAAACAATCTCTCCCGCGAACGTCGTCCTCAATCCTGATGAGTTTTTCGCCGTCCGGAAACCTCTCTATCCTCGACCCCCCTAATGGAACATCTAAATATGTACAAACCGCACTGGCCAGCACCGGGTTACTGCTGCCCGCAAAAATTTTAATGCTTTCACTCAGGAACATCGCTCTTCACCTCAATTGTTAACTTTGGACTTTATTTCCTCTTCCATCCTGCTTCGTATAAACTCGCTCACCCGGCTAAGCTGCGCTTCGGTATTGATACTCATCGCCTCCTCAGCCCGCATCGCCGGTACCGCCACAACCTTGTGGCCCGCCGATATGATAATAGAAATCGCATCCGTCAGATAGTATTCATTTTTGACATTATCACAACCGACCGCCTCCACCGCCTCAAAGAGGATTTTGTTATTGAACAGATAATAACTCGGGTTGACCTCTTTAATACCAAGTTGCTCACTCGTGCAGTCGCCGTGCTCTACAATCCCTTCTATCTTGCCGTCTTTATTTCTGCATATCCGGCCATACCCCGTCGGGTCGTCCAGAATAGCCGTCGCCATCGTGACCGCCGACTGCTCCGCTTCGTGCTTTTCCAGAATCGTCTTCAGACTTTGCGCCCTAACCAGCGGCCCGTCGCCGCAGAGCACAAATGTCTCGCCGTCAAAACCCCCCAACTGCTCCTTACAGCACATCACTGCATGAGCAGTCCCCTTTGGCTCGGCCTGGTAAATCCATACAATATCATCCGCACCTTCAAATTTCTCCTTCACCTCCTCGGCGCCGAAACCAACCACAACATACAACTTTCCGCCACCGGCCCCTCTGCAGGCATCGAGAACATAAGAAAGCATTGGCCTCCCGCAAACCTCATGCAAAACCTTTGGAACATCGCTGTTCATTCTGCTGCTTACTCCAGCCGCTAATATTATCGCCGCTCTTTCTGCCATACCTGCCTTTTACAAAATAATTAATCATCTCTAACTATCATCTTCGGCGCCAACGCCGAGACAATAACAAATTCAAAGCTACCCGGCCAGGACTTGAACCTGGAATGTAGGCACCAAAAGCCTATGTGTTACCAATTACACCACCGGGTAATCCGAAAAACTCAGAAACCGAATGACAAAAAAATGCTGCTTTCGGAACTAAGTTTTTCAGTGTCCTGTTGTCACGGTGACCGTCTTGTATCGGCCCGACCTGACCCTGCCGGAGGCTTGAGCCAGCCATGCCGTGATACTGCTGGCCCCAAAAAAATTGACTACCCATTCTTGCTAAGCAAATCAATAATCAATTCTCAAGCTACCCCATGCGACAGAGTGCTTTCTAATCCGCAAAATATAGCCAATTTAAAACTCCATAGCAACCTTTTTTCTTTTTTCTGCAAAAAAATGCTCGTAATCAGAACAAAATCGCCATCTTTGCTTACCCAAAAAAGCCCAAAATCAGCGAAAAATCACCATTTTTTTAAAAAATTCGATACCTATTAGCAATAAAATAGAAAAATTCAGAAAGGTAAATATTCGGTAAATATTTTAAGACAAAGACTTTAAACTAGGAGCCTCTAAGTAAACCAAGCGCTAATCCTGCTCTCCATCAACAGCTACGTATCCCTTCTGCCCCTCACTTACATAAGCCGGCTCAGAACTATCTTCATCTTCTGCCAAGTCCTCATAACCCGCCCGACGCTCGACCTCCATCTTGGAACGGATTCGCTCATATTCCTCAATTTTCATCATGACCTCGCGCGCCTGGCTGCCCTTATACTCACCAAGAATCCCCGAACCCGCCATCATTTCAATTATCCGTGAAGCACGGGCATAACCGATACTCAACCGCCGCTGCAGTAAAGATACGCTGCCTCGCTGCGTCTCAAGAACAACACGGACCGCTTCATCAAACAACTCGTCCTGCGGCATCTCCGAAGTATCCAGCCGCCCAAGTTGCGTAAGCTCCGGATGAAACTGCGGCTCGGCAAACTCTTTAATATACTTGACTATCCGCTTTATCTCAGGCTCATCAACAAACGTCCCCTGCGCACGAATCAAATCGCTCGTGCCCGGCTTGAGAAACAGCATATCACCCTGGCCAAGAAGCGTCTCGGCGCCGTTCTGGTCGAGAATAATCCGGCTGTCCATCCGCGCCGCAACGCGAAAACCAATCCGCGTCGGCATATTTGACTTTATCAAACCCGTTACAACCGTCGCCTGCGGCCGTTGAGTAGCCAATACAATATGAATACCAACCGCCCGGCTCTTCTGGGCAAGACGAACTATATATGCCTCTATATCCTTCGCCGCCGTCATCATCAAATCAGCAAGCTCATCTATCACTATCACTATATAGGGCAGTCTCTTAGGTATCTTCGCTTCTTCGTCGGCACTGCTCGGATTAAAACGCTTAATAATCTCTTCGCCCCCAAGCCTGTTATATTCGGTTATATTTTTTACCCTCGCCTCAGCCAAAAGCGAATAACGCTCATCCATCTTAACCGTCGCCCATTCAAGTATCTGCACCGCACGGTTGGTCTCGGTTACTATCGGGCTCATCAGGTGTGGAATCGTATTAAAAGCTGTCATTTCGACCATTTTCGGGTCAATCAATATCATCTTGACTTCATCCGGCCGCTTCGTCAGCAATATCCCCGTGAGGATACTGTTTATACAGACGCTCTTTCCGGAGCCGGTCGTCCCCGCAATAAGCAAATGCGGCATCGCCGTCAAGTCCGATACCAGCGCTTCTCCCGACGAATCCTTACCCAAAAAAAGCGGTATCTCCATACCCTTGGGCTTACTGCCTGCCAACTGCATCAGGTCTTTGATGCGAACCTTCTCCTTTTCACTGTTCGGAACCTCAATGCCTATTGTATGCTTACCCGGCAAAGGCGCCACAACACGAACAGCAGCAGCGCCAAGCGCACGGGCCATATCGTTGGCAAGAGCGGCTATCTGGCTTACTTTGACTCCAGCCGCAAGCTCCAGTTCAAACATCGTAACCACCGGCCCGGTATCAGCCGTCGACACGCGGGCATTAACATTAAACTCGCTTAATAGCTTCTCCAAAGCAGAGGCCTTGGCCTTAACAACCTTACCCTGCACCGAAGAAAATGAATATTCCGGCTCAGCCAGTAAATCCAGAGGCGGCAGCTTGTAACTTTTGAAGCTTGCAGGTACATAAGAGCGGCCTGCCTTCTCCGCTTTTGTCGGCTGCGGTCCCGATTCCCGAACCTGCGGCTCAGCAGCACCCACCGATTCTTTAACTTCTCTTCTACGCTTAGTACCACCATTGGTATGAAAAACCCTGCTTATCACCGGCAAAATTTTTCGCCTTATAACACCCGCTTTGCCGGCCATATCAAAATGGCCAACCCCTGCATTTAGCTTCTGTTTTATCTCGTCCACAGCTTTAGACCACCACCTCGCCGCAGACCAGCCCGCTGCAAAAAACCCAAACATCTTTTTCAATATTAAATAAACACCACGAAGCGCCATCAGAACCAAACTGTCCACCACTAAAACAAACCCGACAATCCAGACTGCCGCTATCAATATGAACGTGCCAAGCGAAGCAAAATGTCTAGTTAAAAGGTGTATCATCCCTACGCCGAGTATTCCCCCGGAACCACCCTCGGAGCTTATAGGAAAATGGTATATCAAGTCCGGCCAGAACCAGTAAAAGCTGCTCGAAACCGCTATTGTCAGCAAACCCACACCAGCCGCTCGCAGAACCGGCTGACCGATTGTTCGACATGCCAGTTTAGCAGTCAGAAAGAAAACTGCTGAAATCAATACAACAAAAACGCCCGGCCCGATATAATACATCAGATAATACGCACAGAATGCACCAATAGAGCCGCACCAATTAGCCGCTGGAGAATTGTGCGGATAGACAAAACTGCTCGGCCAATCTCCAATCTCGAAGCTAATACAACTGCACAACAGCATTAGCAGAACAGCAAGTACCACAAACTCAACCGCTATCGTATATGAACTCTTTTTTTTCACAACACGTCCGATAAAAAACCTCACCTCTGAAAACAATCAACTACTCGTCCACCAAAGGACCTAATTTATATCGGCAGGGTTTCTCACTTTTCTGCACAATTAACACCCCAATAAAATAACCCCGCAGTGAATCCTTTCACTACAGGGCTATAGAAAAAACAACTCAAATTACCGCTTATTTAGCTACTTGCCGGGCTCATCTATCATTTTATCCAGCTTCTTTGTACTCCTTTCGGTTTTCCGCGGTATTTTTATCACCACACCGAGTCGGCCCAGTTCACCGGCAACTTCCGGCTGGTTAGAATTAAGCTGGAAACTCCGGCTTAAATAATCCGCCGCCTGTTCTTTATTACCTTTACTCAGATAATAGTAGCCGATTTGCCTGTTAATATTCGCTGAATTCGGCGCCAAATGAAGACCCTGCCGCCAGCAACTCAAGGCATATTCGTCAAGGCCCTGCTCCTGAAACGCCATCGCCAACAGTGCCGATTCCTCTGCCGAAGCACTAACCTGATTCATATAGATATCGGCCGACAACTCTGCTCTGCTCGTATCGCCACTCTGCTCCAATACCTTTACCATTGCCGCCTGGGCTCTTCTGTGAGCAGGCTCAAAACTCAAAGTAGTATTATATTCGTGCTCGGCCTTGGCCCATAATCCATCCGCCTGATACAACTGACCCAGCTCGAAGTGAGCATCCGGATTTTCGAATTTGCGGTCAAGCTGACGCAGCAACCTAGCCTTCTTCTCTTCTGCCGGCGTCCTCAAAACCTTATCGACTTTCGCCCCCTCCCCTCTATCCGATCCGCCGCAGCCGCCGAACAACAACGCACAAAATAAAAAGGCTATGCCAATAAACGCAGGCTGCAAAACATTTTTTATTTTGCTTGAACTGCCCATTTGTTTACCAGTCATTTCTCGCCTCCAGTCTTAAAAGGATTTAGGTTTTACGACTTATGCCCTTATTCGGCCCTGGCGCAACTCATCAATTTCCGAATGTCGCTATTTTGCAGCACTACCCAGCCCTTTGCAAGAAAAATTTTGACTTTTTTGTAATAAAAAAACAAACCGACTTCGACTACTCAACCATCCCTGTGTGCTCTTGGGTTATACTAACAATCAAATTCCATTCCAGCGAACTGCTCCACAGAATCAAACATCGAGGTTCTGCACCTCGAGTGCGTGGTCACGAATAAAGTTTCGCCTCTGTTCCACATCACCGCCCATCAAGATACTAAACAATCTGTCCGCCTCACCGGCATCTTCAACCTTGACCTGCAGCAGGGTCCGCGTCGCAGGATTCATCGTCGTCTCCCACAACTGATCAGCATTCATCTCACCCAAACCTTTGAACCGCTTCATATCTATTCCCTTGCCCCCAATCTGTCTTACGGTCGAACATACCTGCCCAAGTGATGCGACTTCATATCTGTCTTCACCGTTAACCAGCTCAAATTTGGTCGGCAGCGCTTCGCCGGAAACGCTCTTGGCCGGCTTTAGCAGAAAATCACTCAACTCCAGATTAAACTTTTCTCTAAGACTTTCATTTATCTTGTTTATCCGGGTCACCTCACGAAGCTCTTCGGCAATAATCAACTCCTCGCTCTCGGATTCGACCAATGCCTTAATACGCTCCTCCAACTCGCTCATCCGCCTCTCATACTCAGCTTTTTCGTAGTAAATTTCCTCCTGCCCGTCAACACAGATACGAAAGCTCGGCAGCTCTTCTCCGTTATAATACGCCTGCACAAACTCAGCGAACTCAATCCCTCTTCTGCCGAGCACCGCTATGATACGCTCGGCATCAGCAAGCTCCTTTACAAGTTCCGCAAGCTGCTTGTCCGCAACCTTTTGTTTCTTGTCACCATCTCTGATAACAAGTTCGGTTCCCTCAAGCCCCCGCATAATCATCCGCTTGTGCATTTGACCTTCGCTCAGAATATACTCGGTTTTCTTTTTCCCCTTGACCTTAATTTCATACAACGGCGGCTGGGCGATATAAACCATTTCACTATTAAACAAATCCGGCATCTGTCGGAAGAAAAACGTCAAAAGCAGCGTCCGTATATGCGCACCATCAATGTCGGCATCGGTCATCAATATTACTTTGCCGTACCGGCACTTTCCTAAATTGAATTCATCGGTACCGATACCCGTTCCCAATGCGCTGATAATAGTTCGGATTTCGTCGTGTGCCAGCATCTTTTCGAGACGCGCCTTCTCAACATTAAGTATCTTACCCTTCAAAGGCAATATCGCCTGAATATTCCTGTCTCTGCCGGCCTTTGCCGAACCGCCCGCCGAATCCCCTTCCACGATAAATATCTCCGTGCCCGCCTTTTCTCTGCTCGCGCAATCCCACAATTTGCCCGGTAGGTTCGAGCTGCTCAACGCACCTTTTCGCCTGGTCAACTCGCGCGCCTTCCGCGCCGCCTCTCTGGCCGCTGCCGCCTGAATCGCCTTATTTAGAATACGTTTCGCCTCCGCAGGATGCTCTTCCAAAAAGTGGGTAAGTTGCTCATTAACGGTAGTCTCAACAAAACTGCCAACTTCCGGATTGGTCAGCCGTACTTTAGTCTGGGCCTCGAAATGAGGTTCTGCAAGCTTGACCGCAACCACCGCCGTTAAACCCTCCCGTAAGTCGTCACCGGTCGTAGCTTGGCCATTCTTCAGTAAATTATAGCTTCTGGCATAATAATTCATCGTTCGGGTAAGGGCTGTTCTAAAACCCGAAAGATGTGTGCCGCCGTCAATATTGCGGATGTTGTTTGCAAAAACCAGCACGTTCTCTGTATAGCCGGTGCTGTACTGCAAAGCCACCTCACAACTCAACATCGCCGAAGTATCTTCCTTGGCAAAGTATATGACATCTCTATGCAGCGTCTCTTTGCCCTCATTCAGATGCCTGACGAATGCCTTAATGCCGTCATCAAACTTGAACACCTCTTTTTTGTTTTCCCTGTCGTCTCTGAAGGTAATCTGAAGCCCGGCACTCAGATAAGCCATCTCTCGAATTCGCTTTAACAGTGTTTCATATTCGAACTCCGAGTCGCCGAATATTTCCTCGTCGGCCTTGAACGTTATTTTTGTGCCGCACTTGTCGGTCGAATCCATCTCTTTGATGTGTTCTTTCGCCACCCCTCGGGCACACTCTAAATGATAGTGCCTGCCATCACGGTAAACATCAGCTTCGAGCCATTCACTAAGGGCATTGACAACACTGACGCCGACTCCGTGCAGCCCGCCGGAAACCTTATAGCTGTCGCTGTCGAACTTGCCCCCTGAATGCAGTGTTGTCAGCACCACTTCCAGAGCGCTGATACCCGCCTCTTTGTGCTTCTCAACCGGTATTCCCCGGCCGTTGTCCTCAACTGTGCAACTGCCGTCGGCCTGAACGTGAACTACCACATTGTCACAGAAACCTGCAAGGGCCTCATCGATTGAATTATCCAGCACTTCATAGACCAGATGATGCAGCCCGCCGCTGCCCCGGTCGCCGATGTACATATCAGGCCGTTTACGCACCGCCTCCAGGCCCCCAAGTATCTTTATCTTGCTCGCATCGTACCTGTGTTCCTTCATAACCACTCAACCGGCAACAATTTTAATTTTCTCTATCCTTGCCCGCGGACATCTCTGCCGCAACTCTTCAAGAAGTTCCGAACTGCACAAGCGAAGCTCATGCATAAATGATGGAGAGTCCACCACCACTTTTAACTGCCCGCCGGAAACCCCTGCAATTTTGCAGTGACGCCCAAGCTCTACCGGCAAAACTTCATTCCAAAACTCAGCTACCGGCCCGAATCTCGCCTGTCGCGGCGAAATCCGCCTATCCATAACTTCACCTAAGACCTCCCCCAGTCTCTGGGCGCCTTTCGACGTCGCCCTGTTTCGCCGCTGTCTGATACTTTGCAATTGCACACCTTCATCCATGACACATCTCAACTCCGGACTAACCGCTCTCACGTCGAGCCGCGGGCTACCCCAGACTCACCGGCATCAAAACATACAGAAAATTTTGCCCGCTTTTCATCAGGCCCGGCCTGTCCTGCTGCCCCAGCTCTAACTCAAATTCCGGCTCCTTGATAACACGCAGAACATCCGTAAGAAAATGTGGATTGAACCCGATTTCAATCGGCTCGCCTTTATACTCAACGCTCATCTCTATCTGCGCGTCCCCCGCCTCCGGAGCCCTGCAGGAAAACACTAAGCTGTTCTGACCAACTGCTAACTTAATCCCTCTGGACTCCTCGCTTGTCAAAAGCGCCGCCCGGCGGACCGCACTCAGTGTCGCCTCTGTCGATAATCTCAGCTTCTTGTCGTTATCAGTCGGTATTATGTCTTCATATTTCGGAAAGTTACCCTCAACGAGATTTGAGCTTACAACAACGTTCGCACAATTCATCACTATCTGGTTATCGACAAGCTTAATCGCAACCACATCTTTATTGCTTCCGCCGATTTTATCTAAAAGCCCCATCGTCTTTGCCGGCACGATTATCTTCGCCTGTGAGATTTCCTTGCTCGGCGAAGTAGCAAGGTTGACCCTGCTGCGGGCAAGCCTCCTGCCGTCAGTCGCAACCAACAGTAACTTCTTGCCTTTCATCTCCCAAAGCACACCATTTAGCGCATAGCGAGTGCTTTCTTTGGCCGTCGCAAACAGGCATTGTTCTATCCCTCCCTGCAGAACCCCGAGATTAATCTCTACATCAGCAGCGCCATCGAAACCCGGCACTGTCGGATATTGCTCCGCTTCCTGGCCGTAAATCGTAAAGTGACTGTCGGCACCTGTAATCTTGCATACCCCACCCTCTGCCTCTACTGATAACACTTCGTCGGCACTCTCACGCACAACAGCCGCTAATCTGTCCGCCGGGACAACTGTTTCTCCAGCCTCCTCAATCTGAACTCCGGAGACCTGACAATTAATGCCGACCTCGAGGTCTGTTGCACAGATTCGCACATTTTTTTCATCTGCCGTGATTCGCACACACTGAAGTATCGGCTTTGGCGTTCGGCCTGGTACCACAAATGTGAGTAAACCTAAGGCCTCTGTAAGGGCTTCCCTGCTGAAATTTACTTTCATAATAAACCTCTGCTATAAAAATTAGAAACATTGCTTTTTTTAGCTTAGGACTTGCTCCTGAGTTTCCCAATGTTTTTTCACTTGTGTAGTTTACATCAAAACTCAACCGCCTACAATATTTTTTCATAAAAAACTCTTGTCTGCCCACAAAGTACGAAGGTAAGTTGAGACTTGAGTATCTACCTTGCTCTGTGTTGCTATAGCGACCTGTTATATATTAATAATTAGATTGTTTAAAAATACAGTATTAATTATCATATAGCCGGTTATATTGTTATGTATCACCACGTCCTCACAACTTAAGTCTTGTTAGAAAAGGAAGTTAGGCCCCACAACAAGGCCGTGCGGTTCTGTGGAAAAACTGTTAGATTTGTGGTGGTTTCCTTGAGAACAACTAACACAAAGCGGCACCTTGAAGCCAAAGGCCCCGACAGAGGGCTAACTCAGTATTTTTATTAACAGGTTGTGCACAATTAGAAACCGCCGCTCTGCTTTAGGTAATCCATAGGGCTGTCATACTAAGCCGGCAGGCAAAGCGCCCGCCTCGAGCAAGTGAGGTTCTACGTTGCACTTGGAATGACGCTTGTCATCCGAGTTATGACAGAACACTATACCTCTTCAGAGAAAATAATATCGATACTTTTAAGAAAATCTCCAAAAAATTTCTAAAAGATCCTTGACACCAGGGCTTGGGTGTGTATAATTCATATATATACAATATACCTACGAACAACACCCGGGCCTTGCTGGTTGGGAGTTGGCATAAAAAAAGCCCAGCAACATAGGCACTTGCTCTGCAGAAAGAAATAGGATATATTGGCAAACTAAAGTGACTAATGAAAAGCGAACGGGGCAGACAAGGATGAGTGATACAGCACCGATAGAAAGAACCACAACAGGACGGTTGACACAATACCGTCCTGAATTGTTGCGAAAAGGACGCAGGCTTTATATCGGAATCGATATCGGCGCAACCAGCAGCGACGTGGTCGTACTTGACGAAGATTCTGAGCTAATCTTCAGCAGTTACCGGCGCACTATGGGAAGACCCGTCGAAACCGCACGTTCACAACTCACCGAAGCCTTAAAGCGCACCAATCCATCGGGTATAGCCCTTGCAGCAGCGACTGGCTCGGCAGGCAGATTATTTGCTAAGCTGCTGTCAATCCCCTTTGTCAACGAAGTCCCGGCACAGGCGGCCGCAATATGCCACATCTATCCTCAGCTTCAGCAGGCAACACTAATAGAAATGGGCGGACAAGACAGCAAGCTTATTTTCCTCTCGACAGAGCAGGGTAAAATAAGAATGCACGATTTTGCGCTTAACACAGTTTGCGCCGCCGGTACCGGCTCATTTCTCGACCAGCAGGCCCAGCGGCTCGGTATAAATATCGAAGATGAGTTTGGCCAATTGGCCGTCCAGAGCAAAACCGTACCGAGAATGGCCGGCCGCTGCTCAGTCTTCGCAAAGAGTGATATGATTCACCTCCAGCAGCAGGCCACACCTACCTGTGATATCATTGCCGGCCTGTGTCTTGCGCTGGCAAGGAACTTAAAAAGCAACCTCGGTTGCGGCAGAGAGTTTATGAAACCAATCATTTTCACAGGCGGCGTGGCAGCCAATATCGGTGTCGTCAGGGCGCTCGAACAGGTCTTTAACTTACCAAAAGGTCAGCTGCTCGTACCGGAAAAACACTTTTTTACAGGCGCTATCGGGGTTGTCCTGCTCGCAAAAAGAAAAACCTCCAATCAAGGCGATTACCGAATCCAGCTTGATAAAATCGATACTTACCTTGCCCAAAGAGGTTCAGCTTTACAGAGAGCCCCGCGGAGAGAACGCTTAAAAAAGCCCGCTCTGCCTCCGCCGAAGAGTCCCGTCTATGAACACCTGCTCACGGAAGCGACCAAGCCGCTCGATGCATACCTGGGTGTCGATGTCGGCTCGCTTAGCACAAATGTTGTGGTTATGGATGAGCACAAACGCCTGCTGGCCAAAGCATATTTGATGACTGCAGGCAAACCTCTCGAGGCGGTACGCCGGGGATTGGACATCGTCGGCAAAAAAGTCACCGGCAAGGTAAATATTTTAGGGGCCGCAACCACCGGCTCAGGCAGATACCTCACCGGCGATTTCATCGGCGCCGATATTGTCATCAACGAAATCACCGCCCAGGCCGCCGGCGCCGCAATAGTCAATCCGAAAGTCGATACCATTTTCGAAATCGGAGGCCAGGACAGTAAATACATCTCACTGGAAAACGGTGTCGTCGTCGATTTTGAAATGAACCACGCCTGCGCCGCAGGTACAGGCTCGTTTCTCGAAGAGCAGGCACAGCGCCTCGGTATAAATATCAACAAGGAATTTGAACAGCTTGCCCTCGCCAGCAAAGCACCGATAAAACTGGGCGAACGCTGCACCGTCTTTATGGAATCCGACCTCCTGAGCTACCAGCAGCAGGGAGCACAAACAAGCGAACTGGTAGCAGGCCTGGGTTACGCTATTGTTGCAAATTACCTTAACCGTGTCGTTGGCCGCCGCAAAATCGGCGACAACATCTGTTTTCAGGGAGGCACCGCTTTCAACAAGGCTGTCTGGGCCGCCTTCGAACAGGTCGTCAAAAAACCGATTATGGTACCAGATCACCACGAGGTAACCGGCGCACTCGGTGCCGCTGCCATCGCAGCAGAGCATGTTAAGATAAAAGCCGCCCAGACGGGCAAGCTTCTCAAGAGCAGCTTTCGGGGCTTTGAGAGCCTTGCCCACATCGAATACAGCGTTGAGTCATTTACTTGTGAGCACTGCCCGAACAATTGTGAAATCAAAAAGGTCCAATTGCCTCGGGCCGAACCCTTATATTATGGCTCACGTTGTGACAGGTACAATATAAAGAAAAGCACCCAAAAAACCGAAGAGCTTGGTGCCTTTGAGTACCGCAGAAAAAAAATGCTCGCCTGCGCCGGATTGACTGACAAGCAGAAAAGCAGCTCTACCTCAAAGACCTCAATCGGTATTCCAATGGCACTTCTGTACTGGGACCTTTTACCGTTGTTTGTCCGCTTCTTTAAGTCACTTGGTTTCGAAATAGTCCTTTCCGGCTGGACCAACAAGACTATGATTCGAAGCGGTGTCGAATCTGTCACCGCACAGCCCTGCTTCCCCGTCAAAGTCGCCTATGGCCACATCACCGAACTGCTCAAAAAGAAAGTGGATTACATCTTCCTGCCCAGCGTAGTTTCGACAATGGCCTGTTTCACTCGGAACCAGCACAATCAGTTATGTCCCTATGTTCAGTCACTCCCATACCAGGCCGAAACCGCCTTCGCAGGCAAATTAGGCAAAACGAAAATCCTTAACGAACCGCTGCGATTAGGCGAGGGCGGCAAACTCCTGACAAAAAGCTTTGTTTCCCTTGGCGCCAAATTAGGCCTTTTACCTTCTGTAGTAAGCACAGCCGTCGAAGAAGCCCTCTCCGCACAGGCCGACTTCCAAAACGCTTTGAAGGAAAAAGGGCGCCAAATTCTTGACAGCATTGGCCCTGACGAAAAACTCTTTGTCCTTGTCTCCCGCCCGTATAATGGCTGCGATGAAGGCGTAAATCTCAGACTGCCAAAAAAACTCGCCGAACTCGGCGCCCGCGTCATACCTATGGACATGCTCGATTTTGACCGGGCTCGGATTACCGACGAAAAACTACACAGTGAAATTTACTGGACGTATGGCCAGAAAATTTTACGCGCCGCCGAGATCATAAAAAACGACCCGCGCCTTTACGCAATATATATGTCCAACTTCAGTTGCGGCCCGGATTCCTTCCTGATGACATTCTTCAAGGACATAATGGGCAAAAAACCATCTCTCCAGCTGGAGCTTGATGAGCACTCCGCCGACGCCGGTGTCATTACCCGCCTCGAAGCGTTCTTGGAGAGCTTGAAAAATTACCACGGCGATGGTGACAAACAACAAGTCGTCGCAAAAAAAGCTGCTCTGACTGAAACTCTCAGTGGCAAACCCACAACAACCCCGCTTTACAATTTACCCAAAGATGGTAGCACGCTTTACATTCCATTTATGAGCGATTGTTCATATGCTATCGCAGCATGCTTTAGAGCTTACGGCCAAAACGCCGAGGTCATGCCCATCGCCGACGAAAAAGCCCTTCTGGCAGGCAGGGCCTTCACCACCGGCAAGGAGTGTTTACCGTTTGCCATCACTACCGGCGAGATGCTGAAAGTCACTAAAGCCAAAGATTTTGACCCCGAAAAATCGGCCTTCTTTATGCCTGCCAGTTCCGGCCCCTGTAGGTTCGGAATGTACAATTGTATGCACTCGCTGATTCTAAAGTATGCCGGCCTGCCGAATATCCCCGTCATTGCGCCCAACCAGGACAGCAATTTTTATAGGCAGTTGACCCAAAGCGTTAACGGCTCTGCCGCCGGCTCTTTTATGAAGGATGTCTGGACCGCTACCGTCGGCGTAGATTTACTCCAGAAATTAATCCTGCGACTGCGGCCATTCGCCGCCGATACCGCCGAAGCGCAGAGCGTCTACAACTCCTCTCTTGAAAGGTGGGTTACTGCCGTCGAAAATCGAAAAAGCATCTCCCAGCTGCGCCGCCTTATCGCAGCTATCGCTGCCGACTTCGCCGCAGTTAAGCTTGCTCCCGCCCTGCAAAAACCGAAAATCGGAATTGTCGGCGAGATTTACGTCCGCAACCACCACTTCGCCAACAGCGATATAATCGCCCGCCTGGAAGAGCTGGGAGCCGCATGCGATTTGGCCTCACTGGCCGAATGGGTCTATTACACAAACTTCAATCGAATCAGAATGTCAAAACGACGACGCCAGGTACGAAACTACTTTACAAACATTGTTCAGGACTATTTCCAGCACAAAATCGAAAAGACCCTCGCCCGTCCCCTCGAAGAGAAATTTGGCGGATTGGCCGAAGAGCCTATAAAGCACGTAATCGAACTGGCCGCACCGTACCTGCACTACTCCTTCGAGGGTGAAGCGATATTAAGCGTCGGCAAAACACTTGAATATTATCATCACGGCTTCGGCGGCGTCGTAAACGTTATGCCCTTTACCTGTATGCCCTCGACTATTGTCAGCAGCCAGACAAGGCGCATAAGTGCCGACTGCGATAATATGCCGATTTTAAATTTAAGTTTTGACGGCCAGGAAGATTCCACACTCACCACACGCCTTGAGGCCTTCGTCGAGCAGGTCGCCTCCAGAAAAACATCCACACTCTCCGAAAAACCCCTACCAATTACCACCACCTGAAATATCACCTGCGAATAGTATATTTCGTCCGTTTTCTCTTGACTGGCGCCAAAACGGCTATATGATTACTTTTATAGTGCTCAAAATCGAAATTTCCCGTTTGTTTGCGGGTATGTACCTTATAAAAACTGGCAGCGGCAAAAATGATTAAATTAAACGAGGACATTTTGGTGGTATCCTAATTTGAGTTTTCCTTCTCTAAAAATGATTAGCGCGAAAAATGTTACTTGTCTATTGATTGGACAAATAAAAAATTATTGCCCAAACCTTGTTTTTAGGTTGAAAATGGGGGTTTGACTAATAAAAAGTAAGAATTTCCAATTGTTATTTTGTTTAATGCTCATTAAACTAATTAGAAAGTTATTCAGGAGAGCTTTTTGGCAGAAACAGGCACAGTTCTATCAGAGTTAATGGTTTGGGTCGCACGGAGACTGCGGCCATTGCGTCTTGGGCGAAAACTTATCAGTTCTGTCAAATCACGAGCATCTTTAGACTTAACACATGTGCTACATAAAGAAGTTGCTCACAAGGCACGAGTATTTTCAGTTGCAATACAAGACTCAAATTGGCATTTAGGCGGAGAATCTGCCATAGAATTATGTACTGCCTGTCGGAGAATAATGGGCAATCTTTTGGAATTACCAGAACATGAAATACATTGCTGCCTAAAAGGATTTTTGAGTGGCGAAGCAGAGAAAGGCGGTTATAAAGTAGCAACTGTAGCTCGGTCAGAGCCGTATGATATGAGAGTTCCAACCCCTGAACAATATGATGCTCACCCAGTTACTAAAAATAGTGTTTGGTCAGCATTCCTTGGCGAAAATGATGGCAAATTTAGTTGGGGTGGCATAAGATGCTTCCATTGTGGCGATTTATATGAACAAAAAGATAAATTCCAATGTACAAGGAAAGATTGGGAAGATTATTATAGGTCTACTTTAGTATTTCCTATTTTTTATATGGATGATAGTAAAACAAGGCATCGCGTTATAAGTGGTTTTCTGGCATTTGACTCAAAAAATAAAGGAGCTTTCAGAAATCTGCCGGATATTTTTGAATGGCGCGACAAAGAATTAAATAAATATCGCACACTATTAGAGGGAAAGGCACAGTTTCATTTAGGCGCATCGTTAGCGGATATGTTCGGTATTTTTTTAGAACCATTACGAAAGGTTTAGATGTAAATAAGGAGATAACCAAATGTGTGATTCAAAAATAAATGAACATAATTCCCGCGAAGGATGGGAGGAACAACAAGAAGAAGTATATTCTCCAGAGACTACTACTATTGTTTATACACCTATAGAACTTGTTGAAGCAACTCATCAAATTATGGAGGAAAGAGCGAACAATACCAGAAATGGAAATCGCGAATAGTATATTTGTGCAAAAAAACTAATAGAAATTATCAAGCCAATCATGCATAGGTTTTTTGTTGTTATGAAAATTTCAGAATTTCCTCAATACTCCATATATGGTCTGCAATCCCTGCCCGCATAGTTAGCTGATTCGGTTGCAAAGGTTCAGCGGGGTTTTTCATGAATCAAATTCTAAATCATCCCATAAATAAAGCCCTGTTTTTTTTCGCGTTTTTCTCAAAATGAATTGTCCTAACAAAGGCACAGCAAACGAATATTTTCCATGTCTATTTTTATAAACCAATCCCTTGTTGGCTAAAGCTAACAGCATTTGGTTAACTTGACTACCCTTAAAAGGATTTTCTAACATTTCAGATTGTTCAACAATGTCATGTACAGTAAACTCTTCATCAGCATCGGGCAGATTAGCAATTACACGCAATAAATCTCTTTGTCTATCTGTGGCTTTAGCCCATCGACCTGCAAAGAAGTCATTATCAAGTTTTCGTGTTATTTCATCCATAGGCACACCTTTGATTTTGCCTTTTTTGTGTTGTTGAACAAAAACATCATAAACCTCTTTGCAGATAAATTGGATGAAATAGGGATAACCTGCTGAGGTTTCAATAATAAGTCCAATTGATTCATCTGATAATACAACTGGACAATCGTCAAACGCTATAGGTTTTTCAATTGCGTCCCTACTATCTTTTGTTGTTAACTTATCAAGAAACACAACCCTAAACATTCTCTCGGCAAATGTTCTGGCTTCAACCAATTTGGGAAATAATGTTGGAAGCCCTGTTAAAATAAGCATAAACGGGATTCCTTTTTTTTGAATAGATTGAAAAACATCCAATAAAAGCGAGAGAGGATACTGTTCTTTTTTCCCATAATCAGACATGGTTTGAGCTTCATCGTAGGCGAAAATTATGCCCTTTGAACTTTTACTCCTCATGCAATTCCACACTAATTCGATTATTGCTTTTAATTTATCTGCAATAAGGCCGGGCGTTGAATTAAAAACTCGACTTAAAGTTTCATAATTAAGACGCTTATTTACTATTTCGTCTTTGCGAGCAAAACCTATTGTTCGGATAATTTCGCTCTCAAACACAATGTCTGACGTAACCATTGATAAGTCTGTTATCAAACGTACCGCAACTTTTTTTTCACTAATACTTGTAGATTCTGATAAGTCTGTGCCTGCCCATCGCCAACCGCTGTTTTGTGCAAGCGGTTTAAACGTATCTAACAACACAGTCTTCCCCACTCCTCTTAACCCTGTTAATACCATATTCTCTAAGATTAGGTCTTGCCTCAATAGTTTACGAAATTCTTCTTTTTCCTTATTTCGTCCTGCCAAATATGGTGGCATATGGCCAGCACCTGGCCTGAATGGATTTTGAAAAACTATCTTTGCCATATTTAGTCCCCTTAATAAGAATGACTAAATTTATATCTATATATAAATATACAACATAATATAAATTTGGTCAAGCAAAAATTGTGATTTTTTTAAGAATTTTTTGATAATGGGGTTTTTGTGGTAAA
>Ga0180431_10000329_pt1 | contig 68126 bp, 42 predicted proteins | sample SS_ome_11_FD_132459 | JGI IMG/M metagenome (GOLD analysis project Ga0180431, IMG submission 132459) | Hypersaline lake sediment archaeal communities from the Salton Sea, California, USA - SS_1_MS_1 metaG | ecosystem: Environmental > Aquatic > Non-marine Saline and Alkaline > Hypersaline >...
AGCGGGGGCCGCTGTGGGACGGCGCCGCCTGGCGCCACAAATGGCACGATGGCAAGTTCGGCGCCCGGGATCTGGAGGAATACACCTATCCCATCGAAATGAAGACCTGGTACGAGGCCGTGGAATTCTGCAAGAAGCTCACCGAGCGGGAGAAGAAGGCGGGGCGTTTGCCCGAAGGCTACGTCTACCGCCTTCCCACCGAGGCGGAATGGGAGTACGCCTGCCGGGCCGGGACCACGGGGCCCTATAACTTCGAGGCGGATTACTCCAAGGTGAGCGACTTGAGCAAGCACATGTTTCTTGGCGGCGGTTCGTGGTTCTTCGGCGCCGACGATACCGACAGCAAGCGCAAGCCCAACGCCTGGGGGCTGCGCGATATGCACGGCAACGTGTACGAGTGGTGCCTCGACTGGTACGCGCCCTACGAGAAAGAACCCCGGTCCGACCCGGCGGTCCTGGAAACAGACCCCGAAAGCCATCCCCGGGCCGACGAGAAGGTCGCCCGCGGAGGCGGCTGCATGGGGTGGGTCAGCGACGGCATACTGGAAAACGGATTCCACCCCTTCAACCGGTCGGCCGCCCGCTACAGCTTCAAGCCCGACGCCAACTACGTGATCATCCTCGGCTTCCGGGTCGTCCTGGCGCCGGAGGTCGAGTAGTCAAGCGAGCTGCGGCTGCAACGTATCCGCCGAATTGCGAAAGGACGACCATGAGGCAGGCCATCGCTATCATCGGACTGCTGGCGCTATTGGCATCGCCTTCCCCGGCCGGCGATCTGCGCACGGCAGACGGAAGCTACGATTTCTTCGGTCTCGCCCGCTATCCTGAGGGAGGCAAGCGCGTCGAAGGGGTCGAGCTTTACCGAGTGGAGGAGGGCGGCGGCGAGCCGGACCGGTACACGCGCCGTGTGGTGCGTTGGTGGCCCCGCAAGGGCGTCGACCGGATCGAGGCCACCGACGGCATGATCCTGCGCGAGTGGACCCGCAAGGCCGATCTCCTGGAAGCCGAAACCGGCCCGCTGGCAGAGCCGGAGATCCACCGGCACGACCAGATCGAACTGAAGGACAAGGGCCCCGCCTCGTACGTGCGGCGCATCCGCGGCTACCTGCACCCGCCGGCCGACGGGGATTACGTCTTCAAGATCAGCGCGAACACCGCGGCCTTCTTCTTCGTCAGTCCGGATGAGAAGCCCGAGAACCGGGAACTGGTCTGCCGCGTGACGCGTTACACCCGGCACCGCCAGTGGGACCGGTATGCGGGCCAGATCTCCGCGCCGCTGGCGCTGAAGAAGGGGCGGAGCTACTACTACGAGGTGGTCCACCGGAAGCAGGCCGGCCGGGAGGGCGGCGATCACGTGGAGGCGGCCTGGCAAGGCGACCAGATGGCTGAGCAGATCGTCGGCGGGGAGAACGTCTCCGCCCTCGACGGCGAACGCAACAAGGTGGTCGAGGAGCGTTGGGCGAGCCGCTCCACCGGCAGGGTGCGGCCCCGCGACCTGCCGCGCACGTTCCGGGCGCACCTGATGGGGTTCGACGGCATCGGCAACCCGGTGGGCGACCCATTCAAGGGCGAGGACTTCGTAGCCCCGGCGGTGGTCCTGCGGATGCCTGACGGCACGAAGCGGAGCATCGACGGGCAGAAGTTCTGCCAGGCCGATCGTGAGTTCATCATGAAGGTCTACATGCGGGAGATGAAGCGGGTCATGGCCGGGCTGGACAAGACGGAGTACGAGGTGAGCCCGGCGACCCTGGCGGCGTATCCCGGCGAGGCGGAGATCGGCGACCCCGGGACCATGCTGGTCGAGTCGGAGCACTTCGTGGTTCCCTCGGGCAGCCAGGACGACGGCCAGGGGCGGTGGATCAACCCGGAGCAACCGGAGAAGGCCGCCGGCCTGCGCAAGTCGGTCATGACCATGTTTGAGCACTTCCACGCCTATCTGGAATACGGCGGGCACCTGATGCCGTACTGGGACCGCCCGCAGCAGTACAAGTACGAGGTCCACGTGGGCGGGACCATCGCCGACGGGCACCGGAGCGTGGGCGGCGGCGCCGGGGGCGCCTACGGCGGCCAGGGGATGGGGTTCGTCACCTCGGAGCCCGGCGGGTTCGGCCACGAATATGGCCACGGGTTCTCCCTCCAGTGGAACGCCGCGCACAGCGGGGAGATCCTGGCCACGGCGTCCATGGACATCACCGACGCCACGCTCCGGTGCGACAACAACGTCGCCCGGCCGTACCGCAACTGCCTGCACAGCAGCTACAACACGACGCTGTTCTACCGCATGATCGGCTTCGACCCGAACTGGGGACACTGCGCGATGCCGGCGGTGCCGAAGTCGGTGGGTGAAGTCAGCTTCTTCCAGACGATCGCCCGGGTCGGCCGGCAGCGGGGGCTGTTCGAGCACGGCATCCGTGGCGTGGGCGACACGCTGGGCGACTACGGCGCCCGGTTGGCTGAGTTCGACACCCAGATCCAGGAAGGCCTGCGCATGAAGTTCTTCGCCGTGGCCCGGAACTACCTGGCGCCGATGGACAAAGAGCAGGGCGTTTACCGCATCCCCTGGGGCGAGGCCCCGGAGCCGTACGGCGTGAACATTATCCGCCTGGTGCCGGAGAAGGACGCGGAGGCCATCGAGGTGGACTTTCAGGGCTACCACGACCCGGCCGTGTACAGCGACTGGCGGGCGTGCCTCGTGGCGGTGGACCGGCACGGCAAGGCCCGCTACTCCGACCTGTGGAACCGGGGACCGATGGTCATGCAACGCCGCCCCGGCGACCGGCGGTACTGGCTGACCGTGACGGCCACGCCCCGGGCCCTGTACAGCGGCGCACACACGAACCAGTTCTTCCAGGGCACTCATGCTCCCCGCTACCCGTGGCGGGTGACCCTCGACGGCGCGGCGCCGGGCCGGCCGCAGCGGACCCGCGCCGACCTGGACGACGTCCACTGCGCCTACGGCGCGCAGCAGCCGGCCGGGACTATCCTGCCGGCCATCCCGGATACCGGGGCAGGCCGGCGCTTCGTGAAAGACGCCCGGGCCGTGCTGGCCGACCTGCAGAAGCGCAAGGCCGAAGCCCAGGGCGAGCTGGAGAAGGTCAACGTCATGGAGGTCATCAGCCGCCTGAAGCGAGCCCTGGGCGCGGCCGACGGGGCGCCGCACCCCAACGGCGGCGGCTGGGTGGCGGCCACCGCCGAGGTGGCGCCCACCGCCTACGTGGGCCCGAACGCCGCGGTGCTGGACCGGGCACAGGTGCTCGATCATGCCGTCGTCGAGGACTACGCGGTGGTCCGCGACAGCGCGGTGGTGGCCGATCACGCCCGGGTCAGCGGCCAGGCGATGATCGGCAAGGGCACGCGGCTGGACGGGTACAAGCGGGCCTGGTTCCCACTGAACCAATCGGCGGACGACGAGCCGCCGGAGCTCTCGGCGCCCACCGACGAGGACGGCCTGCTGGCCAACTACGCGATGGACCAGGCGGAAGCCGTGATGCTGGAGAGCTACTATCGCAACGAACGCGGCGCGCGGGAATTCTTCGACCCGCTGATGAATGGCTACCTGTACGGCCGGCCGAAGTTCGTCGTGGACGGGAACCGCCGCGGGTTTGCCTTCGACGGCAAGACGCAGTACGCGGAATTGAATCAGCGGGCGGCCGACCTGGCGGAGATCACCGTGGACATGGCTGTCCAGTGGCAGGGCGACGGTGAGCAGACGCTGCTGGACTTCGGCTCGAACGAAGATAACTGCTTCACGCTGGTCACCGCCGGCCGGGGCGACAAGCCGGAGTTCACCGCCCTGGTGGACGGTGAGACGGTCGCGCATCTGACTTCCAACACCGCGTTGTCGAAGGACCGGTGGGTGCAGGTGCGGTTGGAGATCGACGGCGAGCGGATCGCCCTGTGGCTGGACGGCCAGGAGGTGGGCGAGACCGCTTCGAACTTCCGGCCCTGCCAGGCGTTCCAGCCCGGTGTGGCCAAGCGCAACTTCCTCGCCGCGGCTCGGGGCGGCGGCAACAGGTTTCAGGGTGCCATCGACAGCGTGGTCATTTACACGCTGGTCCACGGCGAGGACTTTGCCGAACTGCCTCGGCCGATCCTGGATGCCCCCCGCCGCCCGGAACCGGGCTTCGCCGGTCGGGCCCGCTCCATGATGACCATGAGTCCCTATGAGCGACGAGAGAGGATTGGGCAGCTTGCCGGGTCGATGCATGAGTACCTCGGCCGGATGTCGTCGAAGGCGACGGTGCGGCTCTCGGAACTCTTGCACCGCACGCCGGTCTGGGCGAATGCCATCGAGAGAGCCAAGGAGATTGACCAGTGGAAGGAGGAACTAAGAGAGCGCGTCAACAACGCATTCGATTCGAGTCCGAAAGCCAAGGAGTTGCAGACGAAGATCGGCGAGATCGATGAACAGATCGCCACGGTCAAGAAAAAGCTCGACGCAGTGCGGAAGAAGGAGTCGGCGTCGAAGGCGGAGCAACAGCCGGCGGAGCCGACGCCGCGGATGGTCGAGCTCCAGAAACAGGTCGAGCAGTACGACGGGACGATTGCCGAGATCAAGGAGCGGATCCAGCAGGCCGAGGAGGAGGCCCACCGGGCGGTGGCCGCCATGCCGGAGACCGAGGCGGAGGAGAAGGAGATCGCCCGGCTGAAGGAGGAGATCAAGCGCCTGGAGCCGGAGGCCAAGGCCATGCTTCAGGAGGCCGTTGCAAACGATCCGAAGAAGGAGATTTGGGACCGGGCCAGGCGGGAGCTGAAGTACTCGCCGCTGTACTGGCGGGTGAAGGCGTCACAAGGGGTCGGCGGTCGCGAGGGGATCATCAAGGACCGACTGAAAGCCCGCCATCCGGAATTCCGCAAATGGATGGAGATGAAGGACCGCGTGGAAGAGCTGGAGCGGCGCCGCCGCTATCGTTATGAGGCGTACGTGATGAAGGACACCAACCGGGCCAATCTTCATCACCGCCTCGAACGACTCAGCCGGAAAGCGGCACGCCTCAAGCAGGAACTGAGTGGGGCCAAGAAGCGGGCTGCCGGCGAGGAGGGCAGTGCTGAGCAACAGGCCTTGCAGCGACGGCTGTCGGTGTTGAACAACCAGAAGGGATCGCTCCGCAAGAAGCTCAGCGAGTACAAGAACGTCTTCGTGGGGACCAAGATGCGCGAGGCCGGCTTGCCGGAGAAGGATAAAGAGCGGGAGCAGGTGCTCTCCGAGGCTCGGGCGAAAGCCATGGCCCGCTACTATCAGGAAGACTCCGCCATCCAGTGCATGCAGCGGTCGGCGTTTCACGGCTTCTACAACGCGCCCTACAAGTCCCGCCTCGGGGCGTACTGCGCCAAGCTGGTGGGTGACCTCCGGGTGCCCGACAACCTCGGCGGAATCCAGGACATCGCCGATGCCTACGGTTCCCCGGAAAACTGGAAGACCAGCGTCGATCAGTGGGACTGGCGCACCGGATGGGAGAAGAACGGCAGTATCGAGGAGCTGCCCCTGACGCAGAGGTGGCTGAAAAGGGTGAGGAGCAAACAACCTTGAACAGGAGAAAAACCATGCGAACGATGAATGTCATCTTGTGTGCGATGCTGGGAACGGCATGCTTCGCGACGGCCGCGGAAACGAAGGCGGAGGCGGAGATGGGCCATGTCGAGAACAAGCGCCTCGTCATGCCGGCTGAGAACAACGGGACGCTCACCTACCGCGACCTCGTCGGGCGCCTGACGGACCTCCGGCGGTTGGCCACGCCCATTGTTCCAGGTGAGAAAACCTCGGCCTCGACCAGCCACGACCGGGGCATGAAATACGACCCCCAAACCGACACGTACAGCAATTGGGGCGCCAACAGCGACGGAGGGGGCTGCATCCGCCGCGAAGGCAAGTCGCAGGTGATGGTCGAGCTTCAGGGCTCCGGCGTGCTGTGGCGCATCTGGTCGGCCCTGGCGAAGGACGGTCACATCCGCATCTATCTCGACGGCAGCGAAACGCCCGTCGTCGATAAGCCCTTCAAAGACTTCTTCGGCGACTACGAAAAGGCATACCCCGGCCTGGCCATGACCCTTTCGCGCGGACGGAACCAGTTCATCCCGATTTCCTTCGCCAAATCCTGCAAGGTGGTCGTCGACAAAGGATGGGGCGCGTATTTCCACTGCACCCACACGATCTTCCCGGAAGGGACGAAGGTCGAGCCGTTTCCCGGCTTCACGCCGGAAGTGAAGGCCCTGCTGAAGCAGGCGAGCGACGCTTGGCTGAACCGGGGCGCAAATCCCTACCCGGCCGCGGCAGAAGCTTCCACCGAGAAGACGGCGCTCGTGATCGGGCCCGGATCCGCGCAAACCGTTTCGCGCCGCGGCGCGGGCGCGGTCCGAGTCCTCAAGGTCACGCCGCTCGAACTGCCCGCGGACGCCGTCGCCCGGGAGGACGTCCTGCGGGAACTGACCGTTTCAGTGTTCTGGGACGGCGAAAGTTCGCCGAGCATCTGGGCTCCGCTGGGCGATTTCTTCGCCACCTCGCCCGGGCTCAACCCCTTCAAGACCCTGCCAACCGGATGCGTCGACGGGACGTTCTACTGCTACTGGTACATGCCGTATGCCGACGGGATGAAAATGGTCTTCGCCAATGACGGCAAGGAGGACCGGAAGCTCGAGGTCGAGCTGGAAACCGTCCCGCTTGAGAAGTCGGTTGCGGAAAAACTGCTCCGCTTCTCCGCCGCCTGGCATGCCGATGATTTTACCGGACTGGACGCCAAGCGATTCATGAAGGCCGGCGGCGACCGGTGGCCGGACTGGCCGCTTCTGGTGGTCGAGGGCAAGGGCCGTTTCGTCGGAATGACCGAGCACATCTGGAAGTTCGGCGGCTGGTGGGGTGAAGGCGACGAAAAGTTCTTCATCGACGGCGAGAAGTTCCCCTCGACCATCGGCACCGGCAGCGAAGACTACATCGGATACGCGTGGGCGGCCAACCCCCCCTTCGTCACGTTCGACAGCGCACTGGCCGCCTGTTCGCGGCTGCGACCCGACGCCCAGGAAGACACGTCGGTGTGCCGCTTCCACGTGTGCGACGACCTGCCGTTCACGAAGAGTTTCCAGGGCTTCATCGAGGTGATGCCCAACGGCAACTGCCGCCCCTGCCTCTACGACAGTTGTGTCTACTGGTACGCCGAGGCGGGGGCAAGGAATCCCTACCCGGTCGTTCCGATGGAAGGGCGTCGCCACGCGCGTCCGTCACGCCAAATGAAGAAAGTCGTGCCCGCAACGATGGCCGCGCCGAAACCCTAGCAGCCCCGATGGAAACGGGCTGATAAGCGTCGATCAGTGGGACTGGCGCACCGGATGCGAGAAGAGGAAGAGAAAACCCGTCGCGACGAGGCGAACGCCCCCTCTCCGACGCGATCGGACTGTTCCCCAAGGGCCTCAATGTAGGAGAAGCCATGTCGACCTACGTCGGATGCCACCCCGCCCGCTCGGCTGTGCGTTGGGCGGCCGTCTTCGCCATGGCAATTGCTGCGGGAACGGGGGAACGGTGCGCGGCCGAAGGCGTCGCCGCACCGCCGCACCCGCCCGCCCGAGGATCTTTGGAAGGCGTATATCCAACTGACCGAGGCTGAGGCGGCGTTCCGGATCCATAAGAGCGATCTGCGGATCCGGCCGATCTGGCACCAGCGCGAACAGCGCGTGCTGGCCCACATCCTCGTCTGCTTCCTCGCCTACGTGCTCTGGAAAACCCTGGCTCAGATGGTCCACTCAGCCGGCCTCGGCGACGAACCGCGTCGGGTCCTCGACGAACTCGGCCGAATCAATCTGGTCGACGTCGTCCTGCCCACCAAAAGCGGCATCGACATCCGCCGCCGCTGCGTCACCCAACCGACCGAACACCAAGCCATCCTCCTCCACCGGATGGGTCTACGCATCCCCCGACAGAATGAACCGTGAGCCAAATGTAGTGAAGACTTTCACCCCCAAACCCCCAAAAACAAGCGATTTACGGCCACAACTGTGGAACTTGGGCTAGCGCCAGCTTCTGGGTCAAGACCGACTCCGGCGAGGCCTGGGAAACGGTTACCTGTATGGGCCCGACAATAGTGGGCAGCGGCGCGGAGTGCGCCTAAGCACGGGCACGCCAGCCTTCAACGCGATCGGCTCGACGCTCTTGCGAGGCAGGTCGGACAATTGCCCTTCCACGTAGGTTGGCAAATGCGCCCGGGTGTCCTTCCGTGCGAAGCAGTCATCAAACTCCCTGTAATAACGAGACAACTTTGGTTTCAATCGACGAATCTGTCTGGCATCCATGCCTTGTCCTCCTTGGGTTTGCGTGACGCCGTAGATTCGTCAATTTCCCCATTTGACGCAATATCAACTTAGCGCTGTAGTATATTGCCTCCGTTTAATTGCCTCGCGGGCCGTTGGAGTGGGCCGGCCGTGTGCGCAATTTTGAAGCATTTTTGCGCAATATTGACTTGTGTGCGCGATCAAGGGCGAGGGAAAATGCAGCTGTTCCCGGCGCTTGCCTGAGCGCCGCCCACGCGCAACGCCACACTGCCAACCGCCGTGCGTCCATGGCGCCCGGTGCCCGCCTGAAAAAAGGTACGGCTATGACCCACCGTGTTTGCGTTCTCGGTTTGATCCTAGGGACCCTTGCCGGCGTGGTTGACGCCGCGGAATACGACTTCTTCCGGCTTGCCCGCTATCCCGCGGGCGGCAAGCTGCGTCCGGGGGTCGAGTCGTACGAGGTGAAGGAAGCGGGTGGCGCGCCGCAGGAGTACCGGCGCCGCGTCGTGCGGTGGTGGCCGCGCCGGGGCGTGGACATTATTGCCGTCGAGGAGGCAATGCCCGAGCGCGAATGGACCTTCCAGCGGGCCGCCGTCGATGCCAAGACGGGCGAAGTGACCGGCCCTTCCGACGCGGAGCTTCTCGCCTGGGGACTGCCGCGCACGTTCACGGCGCACCTGATTGGGTTCGACGGCATCGGCAACGATATTGGCGATCCGTACGCGGGCGAAGACTTCGTCGAACCGAGCGTCATTCTGCGGATGGCCGACGGCAGCAAGCGGAGCTTCCAGTCGAAGACCTTCTGCCAGGCCGACCGGGAATTCATCCTCGACGTCTACGTGAAGGAAATGAAGCGGATCACCGGCACGCTGGACCAGACCGAGTACAGCGTCCAGCCGCGAACCCGTCAAGCGTACCCCGGCGGCACGCCCATTGGTCAGCCGGGCTCACTGTTGTTGCAATCGGAGCACTTCGTCGTGCCTTCGGGCAGCCAGTCTTCGGATCCGGAGGGAGGCCGCTGGCTGAACCCGAAGCGGCCGGAGGTGGCCGCGCGGCTGCGGGAGTGCGTATTCAATATGTTCGAGCACATGCACGCGTACCTCGAGTACGGCGGGCACTTGATGCCTTACTGGGACCGGCAGGAGAAATACAAGTACGAGGTCCACGTGGGCGGTACGATCCTCGACGGCTTTAAGAAGAAGGGCGGCGGGGCCGGCGGCGGCTACGGCGGCCAGGGTATGGGCTGGCTGGGGAGCACGCCCGGCGGCTTCGGCCACGAATACGGCCACGGCATGTCCATCCAGTGGCGGTTCGGCAACGGCGAGATCCTGGCCCAGTCCATGATGGAGTTGACCGACAACCGCTGCACCTCCTACCACCACAACGTGCTGGTCCCGTGGCGCAACTGCATGCACGCCGAGTACAACTCGTGCCTGTTCTACCGGACGCCCGGTGATGATCCCAACTGGGGGCTGCTGTTTGTGACGGCGGTACCGGGGGCGGCCGAGGAACGGTTGCTCTTTCAGACGTTGGCCCGCGTGGGAGAGCAGCGGGGCATGTTCGAGGACGGGATCCGCGGCCTGGGCGACCTGGTGGGCGACTACAGCGCCCGCCTGCCGGAGTTCGATACCCAGAATCAATACCCGATGCGCACGTGGTACTTCGCCGCGGCGCGCAATTACCTGGAACCGGTAGATGTGGAAAACGGCGTCTACCGCATCCCGTGGGACGAAGCGCCCGAACCGTTCGGGGCGAACATGGTGCGCCTGCTGCCCGAGGAGGGAAGCGAGGCCATCGAAGTCGATTTCCAGGGCCATCACGACCCGGTCGTCTACAGCGACTGGCGGGCGTGCATCGTGGCGGTCGACAAGGACGGCAAGGCCCGCTACAGCGACCTGTGGAACAAGGGCAAGATGACGATGCCGCGCCGCGAGGGCGACCGGCGCTACTGGCTCACCGTGGCGGCCACGCCCACCGCGCTGCTGGTTCCCAAGAGGGGCCTCCCGAGCGTCTATCAAGGCCGGCACGCCCCGCGCTATCCGTGGCAGGTTGCGCTGGCGGGCGCCGCGCCGGGCACGCCACACCGTTCGCGGGCCGACCTGGACGACGTGTACGGCGTCTACGGCCACGCGGGCCGTCTGCAGGGTATGGACGGGTGGAACTCGTTGATGTCGACGATTCTCCCCGGCCTGCCGCACACGGCCGCGGGCAAGCGGTTTGTGGCGGAGGCCAAATCGGCCGCCGACGCGCTGCGGCAGCGGGCCGCAAACGAATCGCTGCCGCCGGCCGCAAAGAAGCTACTGCAGAGGCTCGCTGAGACCGTCAAGGCGGCCGAGGGCGCGGCGCATCCCAACGGCGGCGGATGGGTCGCGGCCGGCGCAGAGGTCGCACCCACGGCCTATGTGGGACCCAACGCCATGGTGTTGGACAACGCCAAGGTGCTCGATCAGGCAATTGTTGAAGACTCTGCCGTGATCAAGGACAACGCTGTTCTTTCCGGCCATGCCCGCGTGGGTGGACAGGCCGTGATTTCCAAGGATACGAAACTTTCGGGCTATCAGCGGGCGTGGATGCCGCTGGCGCTCGCGGCCGACCAGCCGGCGCCGGACCTGACAACCCGCTTGAATGAAACGCTGGACGAAAACGGCCTGTGGGCAAATTACGCCATGGACCAGGCCGAGGCCGTCATGCTGGAGGACTACTATCGGCAGCACGCGGGTGCAGACTTCCGCGAGTTCTTCGTGAGCCTGATGAACGGCCATCTCTTCGGCCGGCCGGGGTTCGTCGAGGAAGACGGGCGACGGGGCTTCGCCTTCGACGGGCGCACGCAGTACGCGGAACTCAACCGCCGGATTGCCGATCTGCCGGAGATGACCGTCGACATGACCGTCAAGTGGCAGGGCGAGGGCGAGCAAACCTTGCTCGACTTCGGCTCCGGCTTACAGGACCGTTTCACGCTCACGACCGGCGGCCCGGGCGGCAAGCTGCGGTTTGCCGCGCTGGCGGGCGGCCAGGAAGTGGCGGGCGTGACCTCCAGCCGGCCGCTGGAGAAGAACGCCTGGACCCGCGTGCGGTTGGAGATCGACGGCCGGCAGGTGGCTCTTTGGCTGAACGATAAGCCGGCAGGCAAAGCGGTGTCGGAGTTCCGGCCGGCCGACGTCTTCCGGCCCGGTCAGCCGCAGCGCAATTTCATCGCCACGGCTCGGAACGGTCAAGCGAGGTTCAAGGGCATCTTCGACAATGTGGTTGTCTACCACCAGGTTCACGGCGAGGCCTTTGCCGAGCTGCCCGTCCCGCACCGCGACGCGCCCCGCCGGCCGGAGAAGGGCTTTGCCCGAAGCGTGCTGCGGAACATGGGGGCGAGCCCCTTCGAGCAGGCGGACCGGGCGCAGCGTTATTCGGAAGCGGCGTTGCACGACTGGCACTACCGGGCCGGCCGGGCGATCACGCACCTCATGGAACTGAAGTTCCGCGTGCCCGAATATATGCAGGCGGTCGAGGACTTCCAGCAGTTCGAGCAGTGGAAGAAGGAAACGGGCGAGAAGTTCCGCCAGGAGTTTCTCGCGGCCAAGAAGGGCTCCGACGAGGAGTCGCGACGCTATGCGGAGCAGATGCTGCGCGAGGCGGGCGTGATCGAAAAGGGGCTGGCCGTCAACGATCGGCTCCAGAAGGCGACCGAGTTGGTTCAGCAGAAGCACTACCTGGACTACTTCCTCTTGTGCTCCTTCCTCCGGCAGAACTTCCATGGCTTCTACAATGCCCGGATCAGCAGTTTCATTGGTGACCACGCCCGGAAGCTGGCCGGCGGTGACACGCTTCGCGACGACCTGAATAGTGTGAGTGCAATCGAAGACGCCTATGCCCCGGAAAACTGGAAGACCAGTGCCCAGGAGTGGGACTGGCGCACGAAGTGGGAGAAGGACGGCAGCATCGACAAGTTGCCGCTCACGCAGAAGTGGCTCAAGCGGGTGCGCGGCACGGCGCCGCTGCCGGAACCGCCGGCCGAGACCGCGGAGGCCGACGTGCCCGTGGACTCGCTGGAACCGGCCCAGCAGGTCAAGGTGCTCGAAGCGCGGCTCGCCCGTCTCGAGCAGGTCGAGGAGCAGGCGCGCGCGGCCGTGGCCGCGATGCCCAAGACCCAGGCCGCGGAAGCCGAAATCGCCCGCCTGCAAGAAGAGATGAAACCGCTGGACGAGACGGCTAAGACGCGGCTCAACGAGCTGCGCCAGGCGGAAGCGACCGATCCACGCATGGTGGCCTGGAAACGTGCCCAGTCGCACATCCCCTATTCCAAGGAATGGAAGCGGGTGATCCGGGCCCTGGGCGAAGCCCGCGGCGGGGTGTGGCCCGCGTACCAGCACAAGATGCGGGAGGAACTTAAGGCCAGGGACCCGCAGTTCAAGAAGTGGTCGGACTTGAACGACCGGGTGGAAGAACTGCGGCGCGAGCAGGTCTACCGGCTGCACGACTACCTGCTGCGCGAGACCGATCATCCGCGGCTACTGCCACAGAACCGGTGGGATCGCGGAGAACTCGACGAGGTCCGCCGATCGCTCGATTCCGCCAAGCGGGCGCTTGAGGAATCGCAGGCCGGTGCATGAAAGGCTGAGGAGAACCAAACGATGAAGACTATTGGCGAGAGGAATCCCATGAAAACGAAGAGATGCACACTGACCGCCCTCCTGCTGCTCCTGGCGTCCGGCGCCGTGGCCGCGGAGGACGTGGCGGCCACGAAGGCGCTTGACGCCAAGGACTGGACCGTCCCGAGCGTGGGCATGGAAATGAAGCGCATTCCCGCGGGCGTCTTGACGATGGGCAGCCCGGAGGGTGAAATCTGCCGGCGGGACGACGAGGTGCAGCACAAAGTTACCATCTCGAAACCTTTCTACATGGCGGCCTACGAGTGCCGGCAGCGCGAGTTCTACAAACTCATGATGCCGCCGGACTACAAGTTCGAGCGGTGGACCGCCTTCCGCGGCCCGCTGCACGAAGGGACGGCGTTTACCTATCGCTTTCCGTCCGTGAAGGGCGGCCCCGCCAGCCCGCTGAACCTCTCCTACCCCATGGACACGTTGAGCTGGCACCGGGCCGCAGAGTTCTGCAAGAAGCTCACGGAGGTGGAGAAAGAGGCGGGCCGCCTGCCCGAGGGTTACGTCTACCGCCTGCCCACCGAGGCGGAGTGGGAATATGCCTGCCGCGCCGGCAGCCAGGGGGCGTACAGCTTCGACGGCGATTACCGTGACCCGGCGGTCATCAAGAGGCACACCTATGCCGGGCACGGCGGCAACTACACTTTCGGCGTGGGCGACACGGTGAGCGGTCGAAAACCCAACGCCTGGGGGCTTCACGACATGCACGGGAACGTCTGGGAGTGGTGCCTCGATTGGTACGCTCCTTACGAGAAAGGCGATCAGGTCGATCCGGCCGGGCCGGCCACGGGCGAGAAGAAGGTGGCCCGCGGCGGCAGTTGCGCGCCCTTCTTCGACGACAACGAGGAGTTCCTCGACCAGGCCGTCCATCCCTACCTGCGCTCCGCCGCTCGTGCCTGCTACGAGCCCGACATGAACTACCTGATCACCATGGGCTTCCGCGTGGTGCTCGCCCCTGAAGTATCCGCCTTCGTGGGCACGCATCATCCGCCGGCGATGCAAACCGTCGACCACGCCGGGACCACGGCAAGACCCGTTCGGCCGACCGGCCCAAGACAAGGAGCGAAGGCCGGATCCACCTCCTGTACGAAGGCGGCGTCTGCCTGCTTATTGTTGAAGCGAGAGTGCGTCGCGGAGCGGAGGGCGACGGCCGAGGCCCGCGAGGCCACTACGAGAACCGTCCTCGGGGAACCAATGCTATGGGGACCTTTATGATGAAATCGAAATCGTTGTGGCTCGCCGTCCTGTCGGCAATCTTGCTGACGGCCCTGCCGGCCCTGCCGGCCGCTTGCGCGGAAGCGGGCCGTGGTAAGCCCGACGACTGGTTCGTCAAGAGCGAGAAGCCCAAGGAGAGGAGGCCGACGCAGTTCGTGGCCTCGGGCGAGACGCGCGATATTATCCCGGACGCCCCCGGATCCCCGCTGTCGCAGAGCGAGCGGAAACGGCCACCTTCTCCGGATTACCTGATCGCGAAGGTCAGGTGGGGAACGGGCGCGATCATCCAGGACCAGCTCGTTGAAGACTGGGATCTTGCTCCCAACGACCTGGAGCAATTCATGCGTCTCGCCCAGGATAATAACTACATGTACCACTGGTCCCAGACCACGCTCGAGCAGTTCAGCTACGATCCGAAGCTGATGCCGGCGATCCTGATCAGCGGGGTTCGGGAAGTGCGGTTCGACCCCGCCCAAATCGATAAACTCCGCGAATACGTTCTGCAGGGTGGCACGATCGTGTGCGATTCGGTCTACGGCTCGCCCTGGTTTTACGAATCGGCGCTGGGGGTGTTCGACGAGATGTTCCCGGAGTCGAAATTCCGGGTGCTGCCCCCCGACCACCCCTTGTATCACATGCTCGTGGAAGTGGACGAGGTCGAGTACCACTGCGGGCGGGACGATAAGGAACCGTTCCTGGAGGGATTGTACGTTGGTAGCCGGGTCGGCGTACTGGTTTCCCGATACGGGCTTGGCTGCGGCTGGCAGGGCAAGATGGATGTGTTTGACACGCTGCTGTCGCGCGGCCTTTCGGCGAAGGCCTACAGCGTCGACTCCGCCCGGAGGATCGCCACAAACCTGGCACCCTATATTCTGGGGTACAACCGGGTCGGCGAAATCGAGGGCAGGCCGGAAATGTTCGGCCTGGCCGACCAGACGGCCCCGACGGGCGAATTCGTTTTCGCGCAGGTCAAGCACGCGGGGGCATGGAACGCCCATCCCGGCGCGGCACGCTCGCTGCTGACCAGCCTCCAAAAGGAGTCGTCGATCCCGGTGAACCTCAGGCGGGTTGCCGTCGATTTAGCCAAGGACGACCTGGCGCCCTATCCTTTCCTTTACTTGACCGGGCTGGACGACTTCACGCTTTCCGACATGCAGATCGAGGGCCTGCGAGCCTATGTCGACGGGGGCGGGACCTTGTTGATCAATAACACCCTGGGGCTGGCCACGTTCCACCAGGCCGTCATGCGGGAGCTTCGCCGTGCTTTTCCCGGCAGGCCGTTCGGTGTGCTCCCGGTCAGCCATGAGGTTTACGGCGCCCTTCACGATGTCCGGCGCGTTCGGTACACGCCGACGTTGCGGAAGGCCAAGGGCGCGGAACTGGGCGACCGCCCGGTTCTGCACGGCATGGAAATCGACGGCAAACTCCGGGTAATCTACAGCCCCTACGACATGGCGTCCGGCTGGAACGAAATCCGCTATCCGCTCAGCCGCGGATACGAGCCGGAGTCGGCCAAGAAGCTGGGGATGAACGTTATTATGTACTCAATGACCCATTGAACAGGTCGCTTCACAGCGCTTTCTTACGATGACCACTACGCTTTCGATGATTGACCACGTTCCTGCCGACACGCACGAGGCCGTGGCGTCGCTGGCAGAGACTCACCGGCGGCTCCGGGAGGAGATCGGCCAGGTCATTGTGGGTCAGCACGACGTGCTGGACCAGGTTTTGACGGCGTTGTTCGCCCGGGGGCACTGCGTGATGAAAGGCGTCCCGGGCCTGGCCAAGACACTCATCGTCAGCAGCCTTGCGAGAACCATGTCGCTGGCCTTCAAGCGGATCCAGTTCACCCCGGACCTGATGCCGACAGACATCACCGGCGGGATGACCTTGAGCGGGGACGTGCGCGGCTACCGGGACTTCGTCTTCCGCCGGGGGCCGATCTTCACCAACATTCTGCTGGCCGATGAGATCAACCGGACGCCGCCGAAGACGCAGGCGGCGCTGCTGGAGGCCATGGAGGAGCTGCACGTGACGGTGGCCGGCACGACGCGGCCGCTGGCGCCGCCGTTCTTGGTGCTGGCCACGCAGAACCCGATCGAGCAGGAGGGGACCTACCCCCTGCCCATTTCGCAACTCGACCGCTTCCTGTTCATGATCCACATCGATTATCCGTCGCTCGACGAAGAGCAGACGATCCTCCAGACCACCACCCGCGATACCCTGCCCGCGCTCGGATCGATCCTCAGCGCCGAGGCGATCCTGGGATACCAGGAGCTGGTGCGGCGCGTACCGGTCAGTTCGTACGTGGCCAACTACGCGGCGCGTCTTGCCTGCGCGACGCGTCCGGACCACGAGGTCGCGCCGGATTTCGTCCCGAAGTGGGTCCAGTGGGGGTGTGGGCCGCGGGCGGGCCAGTCGCTGTTGCTGGCGGCCAAGTCGCATGTCCTGCTCAACGGCAGGTTCAACGTTTCCGTCGAAGACGTCCGTGCTTTCGCGCATCCGGTGCTACGGCACCGCTTTGGACTGAATTTTACGGCCGTCAGCGAGGGGTACGATACGGACACGATCATTGACTGGTTGCTCGATGCGGTTCCCCAGGAGTGATGGTGCAGGCCCGACCGGAGGGTAACGAGGAAGCCATGGCGAAAACGAAGAAGACCTACAAATACCTCCCGCCGCGGATGGCGGACAACCTGCGGAACCTGGAAATTTCGGTCCGCAAGCAGATGGACGGCGGCATGCAGGGGCTTCACCGTTCCCCTGCTTTTGGTTCCTCGGTGGAATTCGCCGAGTACCGCCCGTACGTTCAGGGCGACCCGATCCAGCGGATCGACTGGACCGTCTACGCGCGGACCGACCGGTACGTGATCCGCCGTTTTCACGACGAAGTCAACATCCGTGCGCATATCCTGCTGGACACTTCCGAGAGCATGGCCTACCGGGAGAGAGGGAAGATGTCCAAGCTGGAATACGGGTGTTATCTGGCGGCCTGCATCATGTACATGATGGTCAACCAGGGCGATTCGGCCGGACTGATGACGTTTGGCGAGGATGTGCGGGACACCTACGAACCGGCCGGGTCGTTCGTCGGCCTGAGGCCGACGCTCCTCGGGCTCGAAGACATCAAGCCCGCGGGCCAGGGCGACATCGAGAAGGCGCTGCACCAGGCGGCGGGGCTCATCAGCGGGCGCGCGCTGGTGGTGGTGATCTCCGATTTGCTCCAGGATCCGCGCGAGACGCTTCGGGGTATCGGTCACCTTTGCTACGAGGGCAAGGACGTGACGGTGTTTCACGTCATGGACCGGGGCGAGTTCCAGCTCCCCGACGAGGGCCTGATCGAGGTGGAGTTCCTGGAAACCCGCGATCGGATGAACGTCGACATTACGGAATTCCGCGAGCTGTACCTGCGACGGATCCGCGAGTACCTGGACGAAGTTCGCATCGGCTGCACCAAAGAGGGTGCAGATTACATTCTGGTGGACACGACCACCGACATTTACGATACACTACACAGGCGGGCTGCTGCATCATGATCTCCGGCGCGACGATATTTCTGTATCTTCTTCCGTTGGCTGCGGCCCCGGTCATCTTCCATTTGCTGATGCGCCGGCGCCGGAAGAAGATCATATTCTCGACGAAGATGTTCTTCGACCGCGTCCACCCCAAGCTCACCGCGCAGCGGAAGTTGCGTGAATGGCTGCTTTTGGCGGCCAGGATGCTGATGATCGCCCTGCTGTTGCTCGCGCTGGCCCGGCTGGTGGTCACAGGATTCGGCTCGGCACTGGGCTTGGGCGGCAAGCAGGTCGTCGTGGCCGTGGTCGACAACTCCGGCTCCATGGCGGGCCGGGTCCAGGGAGGGGACGATGCCAAGCTGAAGACGGCCATCGAGGGGACGCGGGCGCTGCTGACCAACATGCAGGAGGGCGCCGAAGCCGGCGTCGTGCTGCTCGTTGCGGACCCGAAGGCGGGAGAGGGCGGCCGGATGACCTCCGATCGAAAGGTTCTGCTCGATTATCTCGATCGGGTGCAGGGCACCGCCGCGGCGGGAAATCCGGCGCGGGCGTTCCAGCAGGCCGTGGCCATGCTCAAGGAGGCCAGTCCTGCCGGGGGCGGTACCATCCACGTCTTCACCGATCTGCAGGAGGCCGACTGGAAAGGGCAGCACGTCAATCCGGAAGATGTGAGGAGCAATGTCCGCGTCGCGTTCCACCGCGTGCCGACGGCTCCGGCGGACCTGCCGAACGTCTGCCTGGTGCAGGCGAAAATCTCCTCCCGCCGAATCCTCCCGCGGCAACCGTATTACGTCGAGTTGCTGCTCCGCAACGACGGCGACAAGGACGTGGAGGTCCGCGTCAACCTGCAGGAACAGGACCAGCTCGCCGCCGACACGGAAAAGGTCACCATCGCCGCCGGTGCAAAAGAGCGGGTCAAGATGGGCTTCCGGGCCCAGTCCCCGGGCGCCCACTGGATCCGGACGTGGGTCGAGGGGGACGGCTTCTCGGGCGACAACCGGGCGGCGCTCTGCTACATCTGCGAACCGACCGGCGACATCATCTTTGTCGGCGGACGACAGGCCGCGGATTTCGGCGTGCTCCCGCTTGCCTTTTCTCCCGACGGAGAGGGCCGGTATACGTCGCTCGTGCCCGGTTTCTGCGGGTTGGGCGATCTGCAAGATCGCATCGAGAACAAGCAACCCATGCTCGTGGTCCTGAAGTGGTCCGACGCGTCCGCGCTGGACGGGGCAACGGCGGATCGGTTGGAGCAATACGTATTGCAAGGGGGAAATCTGCTCGTCCTGCCGGCGGCCGCGGGGGAAGAACCTTCGGGCGATCCGCCGGCGTGGATCGGGGCCGGCGTCGAAAAGGTCCATGTGCTGCCCGAGGCCGTGCCGCTGGTGGTTGAAGACGGCACATCCGAATTCTGGGCCGATCTTCGCGGCCCGGAGGGCGCGGTTCGGCTCGGACGAGCGCATGCGAAACGGTATCATCCGTTGTCGCTCCAGGACGACGCCGGGTACGAGCCGCTCCTGGACGTCGGCGATGGGCAAACCGTGTTTGCCGTCCGCAGGATGGGTGAGGGGCAGATCACCGTCAGCGGCATGGCATTCGCGGACCGTCGAGAGGGGATTCCGGATTGGAATACGCTCCCGACGAGGAGGTCCTTCGTCGTGATGGTCCAGCCGATCGCCCTCGGCGCCGTCTCCGGCCTGGCCACGCGAAACATGTCGATCGTCGCCGGCAATGCACTGCGGTCGCTGCCCGGAGAGGAAGACGAGGTCACGATCACGACGCTGGTGGGCGATCCGATCGAGTGGTCGGGCCCGCGCGACCAGACGCCCAACCTGGTTCGCGAGGGCGCGCACCTCGTCCGCGTAGGCGAACGGCAGGTGTGTCTTTCGGTCATGCCCGCCGAGGCGGCGGGGAGCACCGCGTTCATTACGGGTTCCGAGGTGGCCGCCATGCGCGGAATTCCCCATGCGGTTCGGGACCTTTACAATGAGAAGGATTTCCGGGACGAAGTCGCGAGCTTCATCGGCGGGATGAACCTCTACGTTCCCCTGTTGTTGTTGGCCATTGCCGCCTTGATGGCGGAGGGCCTGATCGGCTCGCCGTCGCTACGGCGAGGCGCACGGCCTGCTGACGGCAAGGAATATCAAAGCCGGGAAGCGCCGGGGCAGGCCCCCGCGCCGAACCCCCTGCAGGAGACAGTATCCTGATTGGCACCTTACTTCTATGGCGACCGCACCTCAACACGCTGGCCACCGCCTTGGTTGTCATGGCCGTGGTAGCGTGGTTGTGGCTGCTGTTTCGCAGGTATCGTTCGCTTTACAGCGTGAAGCGATCTTGGCTTCTGATTACCCCGAAGATCCTGTTCGCGCTGCTGCTGCTGTTCGCGCTGTTCGATCCCTGCTGGCGCGTCATCCGCCCGCCGGAGGACCAACAGGTCGCGCTGTTGACGGATGTTTCCTCGTCGATGGACGTGGTCGACGATCTGGCGCAATCCCGGGCCGCGCGGGCGGAGCGGATCGCCAGACAAGTCCAAGAGCAGCTCCGCGACTTGGCCCAGTTGAAGATCATCCCGTTCGACGTCGATATCCGCAATCCGGCGGAGAAGCCGGACGACGTGCTGCGGGGCACGGATTTAGGCCAAACCATGGTGAGTTTCTCCCACAAGCCGGACCTGTCGATGTGCAAAGCCGTGGTCATGGTGACCGACGGCGGCGACGAAGCGATCGATTCGGAGCGCTTGCCCCCGGTGCCGCTCTACATTGCGGGCGTGGGAACGGATCCTTCGAGCTGGAACGACTTGGCGGTGGGCAACGTCGTGGCGCCGGCGGAAGTCGAGTTGAATACGCCGTTCAAAGTTTCCGCAGACCTGCTCGCCAGGACCGCGCGCGGCGATTTCGCGAGCAAGCTGGCCAACGTGGAGGTCGCCCTCGAGAAATCGGTCGGCGGTGCGTTTGAAAAGGTCGACTCCCGCACGGTGGATCTCAAGGAGCAGAAGGGGCGCGTCGAGTTCGAGTTGCCGGCCATGGCCACGGCCGGGATTCAGGAGTACCGGCTCGCTGTGGAGCCCGTTGAAGGCGAAATGACCCTCTTGAACAACCGGCGCACGTTCCAGGTGAACGTGAGGGAGAAGAGCATCTACGTTCTGCTGTACGGTCGCCGGCTGGATTGGAGTTACGCCCTGCTCCGGCGGGAGCTGGAGAACGATCCGACGATCCGGCTCACGGCCATGTATTACAAGAACGACGACGTGCTCCGGGTCGAAGGGGCGCGGCAGGAGGGCGACGAGGTCCTCAGTCGCGGGTTCCCGACCGACGAAAAGGTCCTGGAGCTTTACAAGTGTGTCATTCTCGGATCCTTCCCCGCGCAACACCTGCACAACGATTCCTATGAGGCACTGAAGAAGTATGTCGAGGGAGGTGGATCGGTCATCTTCACGGGTGGTCCGGATTCCTTCGGCCGAGGAGGATACGCCGCGAGTCCCATCGCGCCGCTCATTCCGTGGCAGATCCGCGAAAGCGAACGGAAGATCCGTGCCGGTCAGTTTCCCGTCATGGTTCCTCCGGAGGGCCTGGAGCATAACCTGATGTCCGCCACGGCGGATATCCTTAGCGAGACGACCTCGCCGGTGCTCGATTCCATCAATCCCGTCGGCCGACTGCGAAGCGGTGCTTTAAGCCTGATGAACGCGTCGGCGGGCGGCGAGACGGTTGCCGTGGTCGCCCTGCAGTCGTACGGCGCGGGCCAGGCCCTGGGGCTGGCCACCGACACGCTCTGGAGGTGGGGGCGCCAGCAGGGGAAGATTTCCCGGGTTTACGGTCAGTTCTGGAGAGATGCAACCCGGTACATGTGCGGCGACTTCGACGGGAGCACCTACTTGGCAGTCAAGTGGAACCGCAATCGCTATCGGCCGAGCGAGCAGGCCGTGGTCGACATACGCGTTGCCGGCCGGCATGCGGCCGGAGAGATTCGTTTGACGGGGACAACAAGGCACGCCGGCGAGAGTGAGGAATTGTCGATCGAACCCGTTGCCGGCGCGGGAAACATGTTCCGGACCCGGGTCTTCTTCCCCTCGCGGGGAGAGTATGTCTTCAACCTCGACGCGAAGGTGGCGGGAGAGCCGCTCGACGCGTACGAGCGCGTCCTTCACGTTGGCGCCGCGCAGAACGAGGGTGCGGAACTCGCGGTCGACGACGTGTTCCTCCAAAGGCTCGCCCGGCGCGGCGGGGGCTATTATCGGCCCGAAGGGCAGGTGGACGAACTCACCGAGCGGGTGAGAGCCATGGTGCTGGCAAGCGCCAGCCCGCACAATCTGCCCCTGGTCAGTGAGCCCGATATCTTGTACGGCACGCTGCCGGTCTACATACTTGTGGTGATGCTGATCCTCGTCGGAGAATGGATCCTGCGCAGGCGCATGAATCTGCTATGATCGGACAAAGGTGGTCTTTGTGAGAAGGATAAAGCGAAACATCCGTGGCACTTTAGGCGGGAAGGCCTTGATCCTCGTGGCGGCGATGCTCGGCTGCCTTCCGGGCGGCGTGCTGGCGCAGGCCCCCAGGCGCGAGGCGGCCGTGGTCCTCTCCGACGGCACGGTGTTCCAGGGGACCGTCTTGCTGACCCCGGGAAATGATTTCCGCCTGGTGGTGCTCGATCGCAGGGCTGGAGCGAAGTACCACAAGGTCCGCAACTTCAACGTCGACGTGATCAGCGACATGACGTTCGAGCCGTACCGGGAAAGCTACGAGCGGCATTTCACCTTTTCGGACCGAGCCACCGGCGGCGGGAAGACCTTGCAGGGAGAGCCCTACCCGGTCCGGAAGCCGCAATGCACCGTGCGGTTCAACAGCGGCGAAACAAGGACCGGCATCCTGAACAGCACCGTCATCTACCTCGAAGAAAAGGACCCGGAAAGCGGCCTGGTCGTCAGGAACAGGAAATTCCTTCTTCGGTCGAAGCAGAGCGGGGAACCGGGAGACGACCTCAGCGACCTCGTCTACGTTCAGCGCATCAAGATGCTCGATGAGGGCCAGCAGTTCCAGGAGCGTCTCGACGTGGAATTCGCCTCCTTCGACGTCGGTTCGGTGAGCGAGCTGATGGCCATCACGCAGGACACGCTCACGAGCGTGCCGGTCGAGGTCGACGAGAAGGAGAAGACCATAACGGTCTCCTCCACGTTCGGCGAGAACGTCTTTCTGGCCGCGCGCATCGGCGGCCGGTACGTGGCCGGCTGGCCGGAGGAGGGCGCCGAACGGACGGAGCTGTTCGAGCAGCTGGAAGAACAGTTGATGAAAAAAGAGGACTACTACAACGAGCGCAAGATGCTCGGTATCCTCCCGTTGGACGGCGGCCGGCGGGTACTGACGCTGGTCAGCTTGCGGCGCAGGTCCGCGAAGTCGGGCCCCAGGTACGCGCCCGGTCAGTTCGAAGTCGACCCGGACGGCGAGTTGATGGAGTTCTTCCGGCTCAGCGTGTGGCTGTGGCACCGGGACCCGGAGACCGGAACCATTGCGCTGGTGGACCGCGGATCCTTTTGTCGCGTGAGGGTGGATCACGCGGCGGAAACGCCGGCGGCGGGGATTTGTCGGGACCTCTGGCCGGTCACGAAGGCCGAAGGCAAGCTCCGCATTGGGAACAAGAATAAGGAAGAGGCGAAGTGAGTACAACGACACGTAATATCGGAAGACTCCGGCCCGCTATCGCCCGAGCGAATGCGGCCATCTTCGTCAGCACCGCGGTCCAGGGATTGCTGACATGGTTGGCCGTGGTCGGCGGCACGTGGCTGGCGCTGTTCGCGCTGGACAATCTCCTCAATCTGCCCGCCACCCTGCGCTTCGTTCTCTCGATGGGTGGGGTGCTCGTGACGATTTGGGTTTTCTGGAAACAAGTCGTCGTTCCCCTGAGTCACCGTAAGACCAATGAACAGGTCGCTCTGATGCTGGAGAAGAAATACGGCATCCCGGAGAACGTCCTGATCAACGCCATGCAGTTTGAGGGGATGCAATACGGCGAGCGGCAGAAGGACTTCATTCTGGAGACGACCAAGGCAGGATCCGTCGGGTGGCAGAGCGTCCCCTTGCGCGAACTGTGGCAATTCGGCCGCCTGGGCGCGTGGGCGCTGGCCTTCGCGGTACTCGCGTCGCTGATCGCGCTTTACGTCCTGTGGCTGCCGAGGTATGCAGCAAGTGCCGCCGACCGGTATCTGTACAGCCTGTCGGACGTGCCGCCGGTCGGTTCGTTTTCGCTGGACCTCGACCCCGATCGCGGTGTGACCATTGCGGAACACGAAACGCTCCCGATTACCCTCGCGGTCAGCGAACTCGCGAAGGGCGCGAAATTGGCGACCTACCCGGAACTCTTTTTCAAGGAAGGCGTGCAGGAGGTCGACGACAGCCAAAGCGACGGGATGGCGGTCATGATGGAGCCCGTCATGGGGAAACCGGACGTCTACAAGTACACGTTCGAGGACGTGCGGCACGATTTCGCCTTCCGTGTCTTTGCCGGCGACACCTATAGCCACAGCATCCCGGTCCGGGTCATTCCCGCATCGAAGATCGTGGAATCGCGCTTTTCCGTTACGCCTCCCACCTACACCGCGGAAGAAGCATACGAACGGGCCGGGCCGCCGCACTCGGTCCGGTGCCTTCCCCGCTCGAAGCTGGGAATCGAGATCAAGGTGGACCGGGCGTCCGAGAAGTTGCAATGGCTCTGGTCGCAGGGAATCGCCGATTTCGAGAGTCCCGACGGCCTTTCGTGGAAAGCGAGTGTCGAGGTCGGCACTTCCGCCGGCGCCTACGACGTCGAGGTGACGGGAAAGGAACTGAAGCGAACCGTAAGGATCGCATCCGGCTCGGTTGTACCGCTGGACGACCGCCGACCGGATGTGAGATTTGTCGAAACGGCGACCAGCCGCACCGTCACGCCGGGCGAACGGCTCGCGTTGCAGATCGAGGCCAGCGACGATTACGGCATCGGTCAGTTGCAGGTCACCTCCCGCCCCGCCTACGGAGGCAGCCTGCCGGAGGTCGTCCGGCAGTGGGGATTCGGGGCGGCCCCCGGCCACCGCGGGAAGATCGACAAGAAGTTCGAATTGACCGTCGACGCGAGCGACTTCGCGCCGGGCCGCCAGTATTTCCTGGAAGCCCGGGCCAAGGATTTCTGCCCGGACAACGGCTGGAGTGTTTCCGATCCGGTCCTGCTCACCGTGACCGTGGCCGATAAGCTGGAGAGTGCGGGCGACGAACTCGCGAAGCTCTATGAGGCCCTCGAACGTGCCATCCAACTGCAGAAAGAGGCCCTCGACGGGACCCGGAACCTGTTGAGCAACATCGACAACGTCTGGCTGGACATGAACCGCGAGCCGCGCAGCGCCGAGGAGATCCAGGATCTGCTGAACAAGTACCGGGCGGCCGTACTTGGCCGCCAGCTCGGGGTCCGCGAGGCGCTCTTGGCCGGAGTGGAAGCCGCCCTGGAAGACGAGAATCGGATGGCTGCCCGCATGAAGGAAATTGCGGAGATGGAGGCCGTGGAGGCCAACGACCGCGCCTTTTCGTCCGCGCGGCGGGTTTGCAGTGCCGAAGAACTGAAGCCGGCTGTGGAAGACGCCTTTTCCACCGGCTCGGGGACGCGCATCGTCCGCTTCGATAATCGGAAGGGACGCTATTTCGGCTTCGTGGTCGTCGCTCCGCAGGGATGGACTGACGAGACCTGGATTGGCAATCTGTCGCTGCTGGGAGAAGACGGGCGCCGCTTGGACAGCTCCGCTTGGAAGGTCGTCTCGGCTACGGGCGGCGCCGGGGCCGAGGCGGCATTTGCCAACCAGGGGTGGAGGGCGCAAGGCCGGTTGCCCCACATCCTGGTCGCCGATATGGGTGACGAGCGGACCGTTACGGGAATCGTCTGCGCCGGCCACGACCGGATGCAGCCACCGAAGGACTTCCGACTTTACCTCTCGACTCAGGATCCGCCGAATATCGTCTTCGACGCACCCGACCAGACCCGCGTCATCGGCGAATTCGAGCCGCTACAGGAGGTCCAAGAGGCGATTTACAACCAGCTTCTGGCCCTCAAGGGAAGAGAGGCCGCGGCAATCGCCAAGCGCGAGGAGGAGAAGGTGCGGAAGGCGCTCGGCGAGAAAGGCATCGAGCAGGCGCCAACGGTGGCGGAGAAACTCAAGGACTTTCAGGACAAGTTGAGGGAATGGGTCAGCGACCACGAGGAAAACGTTGAGAAGCGGAAGGCCATCATGGGAAGACCGCCGGAGGACCTCACCGAGGAAGACCGCCGGAACCTCGCGGAGTTGAATCTGCAGAAGCTGAAACAGGCCCGAAAACTTCAGGATTGGGTCGACGACCTGGCCGATTCCGGCGTTATGGACTTCGGCGATCCGAGCGAACTCAACCTCTCCGAGATTTTCCAGATGTCCAAAGAGCTGGCGGACTTGGCGGCCCTGGCGGCCAAGACGAGCGCACCGGGCGAATATACCTGGAACATGGATACCCTGATTGCCGAGCAAGCCGAAGAAATCCTGACGGAAGGGCCTCAATCGACCGTGTCGGGCGACGAACCGGGCTCGGGTGAGGCGCGGGAGGATATGGGGCTGCCCCCCAGCATTCCGGAACTGCCCTCCGAACTCGCCCTGACCATACCCGAGCTTCGCGAAGCCCTGAAGGGCATGGAGCCCATGATCGAACAGGCCGGCATGGCCATGATGGACCACGGCGCTCCGTCCGGTCCGCCAATGGGCGATATCTATTCGAGCATGTCGGCCAGCGGAAAGATGGGAGACACCACGCCCGATCCCAACAAGAAAGCGGCCGGGCGTTCCAATCTCGGCCGTAGCGGCCAGGCAGACGGCCAGATGGTCGCCAACCAGGCGCCCCCCGTGGAGGACGACGAGGTGGCCATGCCGAACCGCATGAGTAGCACGCCCTTGGAGGAGGGGTCCGTCGATGACCAGGGCGGCCAGACGCCGACCAGCGTCGGCCTGAGCAAGCCGGGGCAGAAACCAACCGACTTTGCCATGGCCGGCATGTTGCCGCCGAACGAACTCAGGAAGATGAGGGAATTCGCCGGCCAGACGGGCCAGCTTCGCGAAAACATCCGGGAGCTGATGTTGAACCTCAATAGCCACAACCTCCCCACCGTCGATCTGCGGAAGGCCATCCAGCGCCTCGATCAGATCGACATGGCCATCAAGGGTGGCGACGGCGTGGGGATCCGGAGGGCGTTTGACGCAGCCATCGGATACGTAACCGACGCCGAAAGAGCCGTCGCGGTCGCCATTGAGATGCGCCAGCGCGACCTGGCTCAAGAAAGGAAAAGACGCGAGATCGACTCCGGCGGGCGGGTCGAAACCATCCCCGAGGGATACGAGGAAATGGTCACGTCCTACTTCAAACGCCTTGCCGAGCAGTCGGCGTCCGCACAGTAGATGCGGTCCCGATCCATGCTAGTAACAAACAAACTCACTACGATAACCGAAAACGGAGCAATCGCCAGTGGAAAACGCCATGAATCTCGAAGCAAAAAGCACGGTTCCAAAGGATCACGACCAGGCGATCGCCGCTCTGGCAGAGGCCAGGCAGAAGATCATCGCCGAGGTGGGAAAGATCATCATCGGGCAGGTCGACGTGATCGATCAGGTGCTCACGTCCTTCTTCGCCAGGGGGCACTGCGTGATCGAGGGCGTGCCCGGCCTGGCCAAGACGCTGATGATCAGCAGCCTTGCCAGGACCATGTCGCTGAACTTCACGCGGGTTCAGTTTACGCCCGACCTGATGCCGACGGACATCACGGGCACCTCGCTGTTGAACGAAGACGAACACGGCAAGCGGCACTTCACGTTCTCCAAGGGGCCGGTCTTCACCAACCTCCTGCTGGCCGACGAGATCAACAGGACCCCCCCGAAAACCCAGGCGGCCCTGCTGGAGTCGATGCAGGAGCGGCACGTGAGCGTCGGCGGCGAGACCTACAGCCTGCCGGAGCCGTTCCTGGTGCTGGCCACCCAGAACCCCATCGAGCAGGAAGGCACCTATCCGCTGCCCGAGGCCCAACTCGACCGCTTCCTCTTCCTCATCAAGATCGGTTATCCGTCGCTGATCGAAGAGGAGAAGATCCTTCTTAGCACCACACTCGACACGCTGCCGGAGCTCGAGAGGATCATCAACGGCCCGTCGATCCTGGATTTCCAAAGGATCGTTCGCGAGATCGAGGTGGGCACCGAGATCGCCAATTACGCCGCGCGGATTCCCAGGGCCAGCAGGCCCAGCGACGCCGACGCGCCGGGCTTCATCAAGGACTGGGTCCGCTGGGGTTGCGGTCCGAGGGCCGGACAGGCGCTCATCCTGGCGGGCAAAGCCCACGCCGCCCTGCACGGGAGGCGGAAGGTGACGTTCGAAGACATCCGGGAATACGTGCATCCCGTCTTGCGCCATCGAATGGGATTGAACTTTGCGGCCGTGAGCGAAGGTCACAACACCGACGACATCATCACCATGCTGCTGGACCACGTCCCGGAAATCCGCAAGAGCGCAGCCGCGTAGGGCTGAGCGCTCCCGCCGGGCGGGAGCCCAATGCCACTTCCAGATGCACAGCAGCGGCAGCCTTACGCAGAACAGCCAGATCATGAAACGCAGGTCTTGTTCTTGGTTATGCCGAACGGGAAAACGCCTGTTCATCACGGCAGGGATACTGTCCTCGCTTCTGTTCACGCATGCGCCGGCCGCAAGTGACGAGAGAGAACTTCTCGGCGCGGCCAGCGGCATCGTGCCCGACTCCATCGTGGTAGCACCGGACGGCGAGCGGTTCGCCGCGGTCATCGTCGATGCGATCCCGAACAAGCGGCGGGTGATCGTCAACGGCAGGAACGTGGGCAGGGGCTACGATCTCGTTGCGCAGGGCACCCCGATTTTCAGTCCCGACGGCAGCCGGGTTGCCTTCGTGGCCTCACGCGGCGGAGAGTGCTTTGTCGTGGTCGACGGGGTGGAAAGCCGGGCCTACGAGATCATCGAGGGTCGCTGGCCCGTCGCCGACCTGGCCTTCAGCCGTAGCGGCCGGCATGTCGCCTACAAAGTCCGAAGAGAAGGGAAGAACTATCTCGCGGTGAACGGGAAGCAGTTCGGTCCCTACGACGACCAAGTTGCCGACGAGGCCGGGGCCGTTCAGGGGATCTGGGATTTCCAGTTCACCGACGACGAGAATTTTCTCTCCTACCGCGCGAAGACCGGTAATGGGATGGTTGCTTGCCGCGGATGGTTCCGCGACGGGGCCATATCGTTGACCACGAGCAAAGAATACGAGAGCATCGGCGCCGGCGGCCCGGTCTGGCTCAGAGGCGCCTCGGGGAAAGACGGGCACTACTTTGCCTTTGTCGCCCGGGAAAACGGGAAGGACTTCATCGCCCTCCTGCCGGAACCGCCGGAGAACAGGGGCAAGAAGCCGAAACTGTACGACGAGATTCGGCCCGGCAGTCTCGCCTGCGCGCCCGACAAATCCCTCGGCTTCGTGGCCCGAGAGGGAAGCGACACCTGGAAAACGATCATTGGCTCCCGGATAGATGCCCCCCAGGGCGGCGTCGAGTGGAAGCCTAGCGACGCCGTCGGAGAGCTGATGCACGCCCCCGAAGGAGGCCGTTGGGCCTGCCCTGCCAAGATCGACGGCAACATCGTGATGCTCGCCGATGGCAAGGAAGGACCCGCATTCCCCCAGATCGTCTACCCGGGCACCGTTTTCCTGGCGGGCGATAACCGGGTCGTCTACGTGGCGGTGAAGGACGGGCAAGCGCGCGTCGTGGTGGACGGGGAAGAGGGGGATCCGTATCCCTATATCGATACCGGCAGTATCCGGTTCGGCTTTCGCGGCGAGCAAATGGCCTACGTGGCCGGCGACGGGAAGAAGCGTTTCGCGGTCCTCGACGGCCGGAAGCAGCCAGCCTTCGATTGGGTCTGGAACCCCCAGTTCAACCCGGCGGGGAAAGGGTTCGCATACTTTGCACGCAAGGAAAGTGAAATCTACCTCGTCATCGACGGAAAGCCCGTCGGACCGTACGAAGACGTCGCGCCCGGCTCACCCACGTTCAGCCCGAACGGGCTGACCGCGGCCTGGGCTGCGATGGGAGCGGACGGCGCCTGGCGAGTGTACGTCAACGGGAAAGCCGGCCCCCCGTTCAACGCCATCGTCAGCCGGCTGACCTTTGCGCCCGGCAGCGTCAGCCCGGTCTACGTCGCACGAATCCTCTCCCAAGGACAATACTCGTTCGCCATGGTGTCCGAAGCCGGGGTGGGCAGGAGCTACACGACCATCTGGATGGGCGACGGAGGAAAATTGTTTCCGCGCGACGGCCGGGTGGAATACTTCGCCAAACAGGGAGCGATCGTCTACCGGGACACCCACCCGGTGACCGGGCCGCGGCTGTTTCTCAGCGACGTCGAATACGAGAAGGCGACCACCGGCCGGAAGGAACGCCCCGAGTACGATCGGCCCATCGAGGGTCACCAACTGAGCCTGAACGGCATTCAGTATTCCAAGGGCATCGGCGTCTGCGCCCCTTCCGAGATCACCTACAAGCTGAACGCGATCCGGGAGAAGCTGGGCGGAAGCGGCCCGTTGCGGTTCACGGCCGTGGCCGGCATCGACGACGGAGAACGGCGCGGTCAGGGAGCGGTCCGATGCTCGGTGTACGCCGACGGCAACAAGCTGGTGTCTACGCCGTTGCTACGACGCGACCGCATCTACCGGTTCGATGCGGCCCTTCCCTCGAATGCGGCCACGCTGCGCCTGGTTACGGCCGACGGGGGCGGCGGCAAGGACCTCGGCTGGTGCGACTGGGCCAATGCCGCCGTCCGGACCGGCGAAGCGACGCCCTCCCTCCGGCCCGCGGCGCAGGTCCACCTTCCCGCCCGGTGGGCTTGGATGGAAGGGGACGCAGTCCGCTACAACGCCCACAAAGCCGAGGGACTCTGGCTTGCCAACGATCAGGGGCAGGCCCGCTGGGACTTCCTTTGCCCGTCCGAGGGAACCTACCAGGTCTTTCTCTCCTACGCTTGCCTGCAACCCAGCGCCGGGAGCAAGTATGCCGTTGAGCTCAGGGACCAGTCGTTCTCCGGGATAGCGGAGGAGACGGGCAACTGGAACCAGTTCAAGAGGTTCCCCGTGGGCGAGGTTTCCCTGAAAAAAGAAGAGATGTACGAGGTTGCGGTCAGGCTCACGGAACTGGTGGCCCATGGGATCAATGTCCGCTCCGTGGAACTGGAGGAAAAGAGGTGATCGAGCATGTCAAAAAGGAATGCCAAGTTCCAGGTTCGTCCCGTTCCTGACAAGAGTTCTCTTGCGGTTCTTGCCTTCCTTGCGCTGCTGCTGAGTGCGAACGCGGGCTCTTTCGCAGAGGAACCGGTACCGTGGCACGTCAAGGAAGCCGATGTCCGCATCCCGGTCACCGTTGATGTCGACGAAGCCGTTCTGAGGATGCCGCCCCAGGTTTACCTTGCCGACTTGAAGCCACGGGAGGCAAAGGCCCTCTCCTTCGACCCAAAGACCAAGGCGGCCGTTCGGCGCGACATCCGCCCCGCCGACGAAAAAGCAAAAATGATCGCAAAGATCAAGGAGCAGTGCAAGAAGACCGGCCAGAAATTCAATCCGGCCTTCTACAAACCGAACGTGAGGGCGAAAGGCTCGGCGACGTTCAGCCTGAGGCCGGAGTACAAGTGGTTTTCGTTCGGTAGACCATGGGGGAACCGCGACCACGTCCATGTCTTTGTCGACGGCGAGCAGATCGGAGCCCGTGCCGTCGGTCGAGAGGCACCCTATATTCTCGCGCTACCACCGGGCGCAAAGACGCTCAGGATCGAGGCGGATACCAGTCAACTGAGCCAGGCCGGATTCATCACGCGCCATCCCGCAGCGGCCCGTGCCACCTTCTGCCTGCCCGGCCGCGATCCGACCGCGCTGATCCCGCTGGTCTACGACCTGTCGGGAAAGCAGGTCGGCTGCCGCATCCTCTGGGCGCATCCGGAAGAACCGATGTCGATCGTCTTCGATGTCACGAGCGGCGAGAAGCAGTACCTCGTCTACCTGATGGACCGCGCGAAGAATCCGCCGCGACTGGACTGGGCGCCGAGGGCGGGACTGATCCTCGAGGGACGCTACCCCGACCGGTACGACCCCCTGCCCACGACGGTCGAGGGGTTTATGAAGCTATGGAACGAGTCGGACTTCATTGCCGGAAAGTTTCCGCAGGGCAACATCATGCGGAGGGTCTTCCCGTTCCGGCCAATGGGGCCGGACACGCCGAACTACCGGCCTGCCGGAAGGCCCATCGGGCGGGGGCCGGGCGAACCGCCGCTGGCCCTCGCCCGCTACACGGGCTTCTTCCGCATTCCGGAAACCATGGAGTACAAGTTCCTGTTCAACGCCGGGCCCGGCGGCTACCTTCTGATCGACGACCAGCCCGTCGTAAAGATTCCCCACGACAGCGCGGCAACAATAGGGCAGGAAGCCGAAGAGCAGCCCGCCGCGGAGGTGCCCGAAGACGAGACCGCGGAGCCGGTGCTGGAAATCAAGGGGCTGAAACCTTTCCAGTTGAAGCTGGAGAAGGGCCTCCACAAGATCGATGTTTGCCAGTACGGAAGCGGCGGACGATACGACGCCAGGCTGGTCTGGTACGACCCGGGCAACCCGAAAGACAGCGTCGTTTTCGGCAGCGGGTTCCGCACCTGGGAACCGCTGGTGCGGGCGTCGGCGGACGCGGCAACCCGCCGAGAGCAGAAGCCCTTCGCCTCGTTCACTTGGCGCTGCGGCCGGGCATGGATGCCCCGTCGCTACCCCGCCATGGACATCGTCTCGTACTCCTTCGCCGGAAAGCTTTCGCCGGAGCGCGAAGGTGCCGTCTTCCGTTGGCGGTTCGACGACGGCCACACGGCCGAGGGCCGCGAGATCGCGCACCTATTCTTCAAGGTCGGGACGAGGAAGGTGGAACTCGAGGTCCTGGACGAGCCGGGGGGCAAGGTGATCGCGCGAGCCGCCGGCGAGGTCCGCGCCCACGTGAACTGGGAGTGGCCGACGGGGCACAAGCACAGGTTCTGGGACTCAGTCGTGGCGCGGCGGGGAGAGTTCGCCTCGGTCACCCCGATCCGGGAGGTGGTCAGTCTCTACTACTGGATGCTCCAGACCAACTGGCTGGAGCAGCGGGTGGCGGTCGGCGCCGCGCTGAGTGGACGCATCGACGAGGTCATCGAGGCGTACCCCTGTCCCCGCCTGCTGGAAATGGCGCGGTACATGGCCGAGCCCATCGAAAGGCATTACGCCGCCTCGGAAAAGCTCCTGGAGGCCGTCATGGAGCGGGCGCCGGTCGGTGGGCATCACTGGAAGTCGGCCGCAACGAGCCTCGCCGACATTCTCGTCTCCGTCCGGGGCGAACCGGACGAGGGACTTCTGCTCCTGGAAAAGGCGGAAACGACCGAGCCGACCGTCGACGAAGAGCAGGGCTGGCGCACCGCGAAGGCGAAGCAATGGTATCGCCGCGCGCCGGAGGGCGGCGAGCTGGCCGCCGCCACGAAAGACCTGGACTGGTCGGACGCGTCGTATCTGTCCTTCATTACCGAGGCGGAAGGCGGGCGAGGGACCTGGATTGCCAAGGACTTTCAAATACCCGCCTCCCGAAAGGGAAAGGACTTCCTGGTGGACCTCGGCCAGGTGCCCTACAACGGGCTCGTATACTTCAACGGCAAGCTCCTCGGGACGCGGTGGGACGCGCCCGAAGGCCCGGTCGTCGTCCCCCCGGCAATGCAGCAGTACGGCGGGGAGAACCGATTCCTGGCGCTGTTTCAACCGCCGGGTTACCCCGGCGTCCAGGGTCCAAGCCCGAAACTGGAGGGCTTGTCCGGCGCGGAGGGGATCATGCAGACGCTTGTGGCGACGAATCTCTACACGTCGCCGTCGTGCGAAGAGAAGGGTGTGCAATACACCTTCTACGAGGGGGATTGGCAGAGCTACTTCCAGGAACATCGGACGTTTCCCGATCTGGACACGATGAAACCGATCAAGACGGGGACGCTCACGGACCTCTCGTTTTCGGAACTCCGGGTGGGCAGCCTTGGGCACTACATGCCCCGGGTAGGCACGGAGTCGAGTATCGACTTGTCGGCGGAGGGGATTGAGCCCCCCTTCGTCGCGAAACTCGCCGGGTACGTAAGGGTGAGCTCCGGCGTGTACAGGTTCAGACCCCGTAACAGGGGCAAGGTCTTTGTCGACTCGAGGCCGGTGACCATGACGACCTCGACGAGCCGGCGCCGCCACTACCTGGCACCGGGTGCCGCGGCCTACCTCCGTGGGGGCGTGCATTTCGTCGAGATGGTCTACTTCGGCGGCAGAGAAAGAGGAGCGCAAATGGTGAGCCTGATCATGCCCGACACATACGTCGCGCAGACGGAAGTGTCGGCGGATCGCGTGAAGGTAGACGGTCTCCTGCTGAAGAGTGAAGAAGAGAAGGCGCGGGAGATCCTGCGGCAAATGAACCCGGACGCGCCGGCGATAGACGAAAGAACGTATTTGGAACTCAGTAGCGACCTGCGCAGGATCCATCGCTGGGCGGAGAAGGGCGGACTCGGCGATACCGTCGCAGCCCTCAGCACCATCGACGGCTGGCTGAGCAGACACCCGATGCTGCGGGTGGACCCGGAGTTCATGGTCGCCACAATAGAAGCATACTCCGGGCTGGGCGATCACGAGCGCGCCTTCACGCTCGCCAGGCAGATGCGCCAAATGGAAATGAATGACGCCCATCGCCGACAATTGATGCTGGTGCAGATCAGGGCGAGGCTCAAGGCGGGCGACATGGACGCCGCCCGGGACATCTATAAGGAACTGCGAGAACTCGCCCCCTACAGCGCCGCCACCATCGGCGCAAGGGAGGCGATTACGGACGCGGTGAAGGGGGAGTAGGGGCGGCCCGGAAGATGCAGGAGAGAAACTACATCTTCCTTAATCGTTCGCCCTAGTCTTTCGCCCTCTTGGCCCAAGCGGGAGAGGTTAGGGCGAAAGAGTAAGGTAAAAGATAAGGGGAAGGACTTTTTTCGATCGGTAGTTCCACGTTAGTCACGGATGGAACCAAGACGGAGGCGCAACCAATGAGACCAAAAATCAGTTCATTCGCAACTCTCATCTTCCTCTCCCTCCTGCTCAACGCGGGATCCGGTTTCGCTGCAGACGAACCGGCCCCGTGGCACGTCAAAGAAGCCGACGTCCGTATCCCTGTGGCCGTTGATGTCGACGAAGTCCTTCTGAGGATGCCGCCCCAGGTTTACCTTGCCGACTTGAAGCCCTCCGAGACGAAGGGCCTCTCCTTCGACCCGAAGACGAAGCACGCCGTCCGGCGCGACATCCGCCCCGCCGAGGAAAAGGCAAGGATGATCGCAAGTATCAAGGAGAAGTGCAAGAAGACCGGCCAGGAATACGATCCGGCATTCTACGAACCGAACGAGAGAGTGAAAGGCTCGGCGACGTTCGACCTGAGGCCGGAGTACAAGTGGTTTTCGTATGGAAGACCGTGGGGGAACCGCGACCACGCTCAGGTCTTCGTCGACGGCGAGCAGATCGGAGCCCGTACCGTCGGTCGAGAGGCACCCTATGTTCTCGCGCTGCCACCGGACGCGAAGACGCTCAGGATCGAGGCGGATACCAGTCAACTGAACCAGGCCGGATTCATCACGCGCCATCCCGCAGCGGCCCGTGCCACCTTCTGCCTGCCCGGTCGCGATCCGACCGCGCTGATCCCGCTGGTCTACGACCTGTCGGGTAAGCAGGTCGGCTGCCGCATCCTCTGGGCGCATCCGGAAGAACCGATGTCGATCGTCTTCGATACCACCGGCGGCGAGAAGCGGTACCTCGTCTACCTGGTGGACCACGCGAAGAAGCCCTCGCGACTGGATTGGGCCCCAGAGGCGGGGCTCATCCTCGAGACGCGCTACATGGACGGCTACGATCCGCAGGTCGAAACCCTGGAAGGATTCCTGAACCTCTGGGACGGCACCGACTTCATCGCCGGCAAGAGCGTGCCGTACATTGCCCGCCGCCATAATCGCGTGCAAAGTATCCACCACGGTTTCCTGCCCTTCCGATCCATGGCCGGCAATACGCCGAACTACCGCGAAACACCGCAGGGCGCGCCGCTGGCGCTCTCCCGTTACACCGGGTTCTTCTACATTCCCCAGACGCAGGAATACGATTTTTACTTCATGGCTTGGCCCGGCGGCTACCTCCTCATCGACAACGAAGTGGTCGCGGAACTACCGTATGAAGAGGCCCGGAAGCGGTACGAGGGAGTCCGCCAGTGGGGCAAGGGCACGACGCAGAAACGCTTTAGTCTCAAGCTGGAGCGCGGTCTTCGCCGGTTGGACTTTTTGCAGTACGGCAGCGCGGGACGGTTCTATGCGTCGCTGGCTTGGGGCATGCCGGGCGCTGCGCACGTGTTCGGCACGCGATACCTTGTGTGGGAACCGCTGGCCGAGGCCACCGCGGGCACGGTGGCCCATCGTTCAGACGCCTTGTCTGCATCGTTCAACTGGCGCTATGCCGGGCAATGGTTGGGCCAGGCCCCGACCGACGATGTCGTCTTGTACTCTTTCAACGGGACGCTCTTCCCCGAGCGCGACGATGCCGTCTTCCGATGGCGATTCGACGACGGCCATACCGCAGAGGGCAAGGAAGTCCAGCACCATTTCTTCGCGCCCGGAACAAGAAAGGTGGAACTCGAGGTCCTGGATGAGCCCGGCGGCAAGGTGATCGCGCGCGCCGCGGGCAGGGTTCACGTCCACGTGAACTGGTCGCACCCGGCGGCCGGCGACCCCGCAGAGTTGGCCAGTCCGATCGCGGAGAGGGGTGAGGAGTTCACCTCCGTCGCCCCGATCGAGGAGGTGGTCAGCCTCTACGTCTGGTCACTCCAAAACAATTGGTGGGAGCGACGCAGCGCCCTAGGCGCGGCGTTGGCCGGACGCATCGATGACGTCCTCGCGGCGCTCCCGTACACCCGCCTGCTGGAACTGGCGCGGTCTCTGGCCGAGCCGGCCGAGGCGCAGCACGACGCTGTCGAAAGACTGCTGCGGGCCGTGATGGACCGGGCCCCCGAAGGCGGAGACGAGTGGAAATCGGCCGCCACGGCGCTGGCAGATATCCTCGTTTCCGTCCGAGGCGACCCGGAAAAGGGCCTCGAACTACTGGACCAAGTGGAGAAGGCGAGGAAATCCTCGCCAACCTTCGATGTGGCGGGGGGCTGGCGAGCCGCCACGGCGAAACGGTGGTACGCGGCCATCCCGGACACCGGCGCAGTCGGCGCCGAAACGAAAGATTTGCAGTGGTCGGAAGGTTTCTCCTTCCCAGTCGTGACGACGGGGGAGGGAAAGGGAACCTGGGTCGCCAACGAATTGAATATCCCCGCTTCCCGGCAGGGAAAGGAGTTGGTGTTGGACCTCCGCAACGCCGCCGACGGGATCCTGTGGTTCAACGGCCGGCGGATCACCGAGCCGCTGCGCGGCGGCAAGCTGGTCATCCCCGCCGGAATGCAGCGTTATGGCGCGGAAAACGATTTCCTGGCGCTGTTTCAACCTATTGCTCCCCCCGGATTTTTCGACGGCCCGCCCAGATTGGAATTCTCCGGCCCCGCGACCGCCCCGAGGGCTTCGATCGAGGTGCCCATCGAGTTATACACGTCGGCATCCCGTGAACAGAAGGGAGTCAAATACGCCTATTACGAAGGGGAGTGGCCGATCCGGTTGGAGGAGCAAAAAGGTTTTCCGGATTTCGACGCGATGGAACCGATCAAGGAGGGAACGCTGACCAACCTTCCCTACGAGCCGGTCAAGCACGAGTGGGGACCGGAATATCCGGACCCGGGACTCAACACGACAGCATTTGACTCGTCTCTCCGCATGAGGGACAGGCTATTCGCCATGAAATATACCGGCTACGTGCAGGTAAGCGCCGGCGTGTACGGGTTCAACCTCACGTGCGGCCACGGCGGCAGCAGCAGATTGTTCATCGATTCCAAGCTGGTGATCAACAACGAAAGCCCCTTCCCCGGAAGACCGCATAAGAGCGCGGTCTACCTCGCCGAAGGCGTCCACTTGGTCACCGTGATCTATTTGCACAGAGCGGGATGGGAGGAAGATGGGGCGCGCTTGACCATGCCCAATACGCATGTCTTGGCCGCCGAGATGCTGGTGAACCAACAGCGCATCGAGGCGGACGCTCTGCTGGTGATGGGCGAAGAAGCGAAGGCGAAAGAAATCCTCCTGAATCTGACGCCCGACGCGTGGCCGCTCGCCGAGCAGAAGGAGTGGCAACTGGCCGGCGACCTGAGGCGAATCCGCCGGTGGGCGAAGGCCAGCCCCGTCGACCTCGACTACGCGCTGGATCGCCTCGACCAGTGGCTGCGCGACTACCCGATGCTCCGGACCGTGCCCGCCTTCATGATCGCGAGAATCGAAGCGTTGGCAGAAGCGGGCGACTACGACCGGGCGTTCACCCTTGCCAAACAAATGCGCGGCATGGACATGAACCAGAGCCAGCGGGAGGAGCTGATGCTCGTGCAGGTGGAGGCGATGGTCAAGGCGGGAGAAATGGACGCCGCCGGGGAAGTCTACGAGCAACTCAAGGAGATCGCCCCCTACAGCACGGCGACCGTCGGGGCCCGCGAGGCCATCAAGGAGGCCGTCCTGGGTAATTAGGGGCTTTCCGGAAAGCCGATGAAGGCACCTCGTTGCTCGCATTGCCGAGAGGATTGCGCAACATTGATAACGATTTGCGCAAAGTGAAATCGCCGCCGTTGGTCACCACGAACTTGTCGCGCCCGGTATCGTAGTCGCCCAGCAGGTATTTCCCGCCGCTCATGTGACTGTAGTGTAGCAGGATGTGCTTTTGGCCCTTCTCGCCGATCGGCCAGAAGTTGGATAGATCGCATAGGGCAGGTCCCGCCGAACTGCTCGGCCCTGAGCACTCCTACCGCGCGGGCTGGTTCGATCCGCGGACCGGCACCTGGACGCAGATTGACGATGACGTTGGAGCAGACAACGGCCGTTGGAAGATCCCGATCAGGCCGGACGGTGATTGGGTGCTGGTTGTACGGCCAAGTCGATCCGGCCGTCGTGGCGGCGGATGAAGCGGGATCACAAGCCCCTCAAGGAACCCACACCATGAAACACACCCTCATACTCCTCACCTCGTTGCTGCTGACCCCTCTCGCTGCGGTTCACAGCCAGCCGCCGCACCCGCCCGTCGTGGACATTTCCGGCGAGACCGAGCGCCACGTCATCATCGCGCAGGGCACCGAAACCGACTGGCAAGGACATCCCCATACGCTCCTGCTGCCGGATGTAAAAACGATGTTCTGTGTCTGGCAGGGCCGTCACGACGGCACGGGCAGACACGGCGCGCCGGGCGGACTGCTCAAACGCAGTAACGACGGCGGGCTGACCTGGAGCGAGTTGCTCGACGTGCCCGCCAATTGGATGGAAATCGGACGCGGCAGCCCCACCATCCATCGACTGGTGGACGCGAAAGGCGTTCCGCGGCTGTTCGTGTACTGCCGCGACGAGAATCACACCACCTTTCTCCGCGCGATGTCCGAAGACGAGGGCAAGACATGGTCACCGATGCAACCGTTACGTCGAAGTAACCCGGCCGAACCACCCATCACCGGATGGACCGCACCGATTTCGATCCTGGAAGGCCGCGGTGCTTTGGCGAAGAGCACTTACGACATCTCCTCCGAGAGTGGGTTACCTACTATCACGAATATCGTCCTCACCAGGGACTCGGCAATGTCCCGATCTCAGGGTCCTTGCCACCATCCGAGCCATTGGAGAGCTTTCGTCTCGAGCACGTAACTTGCCGCGAGCGACTCGGCGGGTTGCTGCGGCACTACGAACGCAAGGCGGCGTGAGCGTGATCCATGGGATCGGAACTTGTAGGGAAGACCAGGACCGACGATTCCAATATCAAGGGGAAATGGCAAAGACACAAGCGGCTTGGCCTCCCCTCCCGAAAGCCCGGTTCTTTCTCCAACGAAGACTGCTGAGCCACTGCCAGTGGAAGCCCAACGAACCCAAGGCAGTCGTCGCAAGTGGTTGTCATCTAAATATTTACGTTTTTCGTGGCATATTATATGAGGGCGCCACCTAGCTCTTCGCGAGGGCTCCCTCCGGGCCGCACGTTGCTTCTTTCGAGGCGTCGAGCGGCCCTTTTTTCGTTTCTTGCTCACCCCATCTACCTTTGCGAGGTTCTTCATGGCAACTACCGTCTCCCCCGAAACCGTTTGCGCGTGCGAGCCACTCGCCGCGCCTGCCAGTCGCGCCAGTTGGTGCGGGCAACTGCGCATCGGCTCCTTCTCTGTTCCGGTCAAGGCGTACGCGGCCATCGCCACTCCGCCGGACATCCCGCTGCGCCAACTGCATGCCGGTTGCGGAGAGCGAATTGAGTACCGGAAATGGTGTCCCAAGCACGGTGCCGTGGCACCCGAGGAAATCGTCAAGGGATACCCCTATCAGCCGGATCAGTACGTGGAACTCCTGCAAGCGGAGCTTGAACAGCTCGAACCGCCGGACGAGAAGACGATTGACGTGTATCACTTCCTGCCCCCTGCGTGTGTCGACCCGGTGCTCCTTGCCGGACGCAGTCTCTGCCTGGCTCCCGCCAATCCAGCCGCGCGCCGGCCCTTTGCCGTGGTTCAACAAGCCCTGCAGAAGAGCGGCAATTGGGGGCTTGGCCGCGTCGTCTTCTCAAACCGTTGGCAAATCGTCCTCGTCCGCCCTGTGAATCCGTTCCTGCTGGTGCACACAATCTACCATCCTGCGCAACGCCGGGCCCTGCCCAGCACGCAACCGCTCGATGTCGAGATCGACCGAAAGGAATTGCGTCCCCTTGTTCGTCTCATTGATTCGGCCGGTAGCGAGATCCCTTGGGAGGATTATGAAGACGACTTGGAACACCGCGTGACCGCGCTGGTCGAAGCAAAGCTCGCTTCGGCTCGGAATTCCTATGCCAAGCAGTCCAACGGAAGACGCCGTTCGGCCTCCGCAGGACCGAAGTCCCAAGCCAAGATGCGAACTTCCCGAGCCACCTCAAGGGCCAAGCGGAAGGCGGCGTAGACCGGCCCACCCATGCTTCATTCTACGAAAGGGATTCCGATGCCCGATGCAAAGCAACCCGCCGGTATATCGACGTTTCGTCTGCGGCGCCGAACGCCGGGCTCTTTTCTCCTCGTGCCCTGCCCCAAGCAAGGCCGGTCCATCCGCTGTCAAGGCCAGCTCGAGGCCGCTGCGGCCGTCATTCTAGTGGCGTGCCCCCGGGTGGCTTTCATCCAGGAGCAGCCCTTTGCCGTCTGGTACCAGTGGCTGGGCGCGGAAGAGACCCTCGAGATTCAACTCCTCGACGGCCCTCCCGCCACGCCACGACCACGACAAAAGGATGCCGGCGTGAGCTACATCGTGCCTGATTTCTTGGTCGAGATGGTTGACGGCAGCAAGCGACTCGTGGAAGTCAAGCCGTCGCAACAGCTCGCACGGCCCATCGTTCAGCGGAAACTCGCGGTAGGCCGGCTCTACGGATCGGAGAGCGGCGCGACTTTCTACGTCGTCACGGAGAAGCAACTCCTCGAAAACCCTCTGCTCGCTAACCTCAGGCTGGTGAATCGCTACCGCCAGGCACACACGGATGCAGATGTGCTCGAACAACTCGTCTTGGAGGTTCCTGCCGGCGGGATCGACGTTTCGACCCTGCTCTCCGGCCGTGACCCGACCCAGTGCAGCGACCTGAGGATGCACTTGTTTCATCTTCTGGCCACGGGGCGGCTCAGTTTCGACCCGTGCGCGCGGCCGATTGACGACCAAACCCTTATCTTCCCCGGAGGTGTAATTTCATGGGACCCGTTCGACTCGCTGTGGACACCCAGTGGCTCCTCGACGGGCGGGTCTGGCGCGTGGTCCGCCAACTCGCCCCCGACCGCTTTGTTGCCCAAGACGTCCAGTTCCACGTAGAGCAGGAATTCTTCCAACAGGAGATCCACGCCCACTATGCGGAAGGACGACTGACGTTCCAGGGCGATCCCAGCCCTTCGACCAATCAAGATCGCCGCTCGAAAGCGAGGCCTTTTCGCAATCTCAGCGCCGATCAGAAGCGCATGGTCGAGCAGCGCTGGCGGGCTATCGAGCCTCTGACCAAACTGCCCGGCCCCCCGCAAGAGGCGGACTACCAGCGCCGAGCTGCCGACTTGGAGGCAAGGCACATACACTGCTCCGCGCGAACTCTGCGGAGGTACTACAAGGCATGGCACTCCGCCGGCAAGAACCGGCTGGCCTTGCTTCCACGCAGCGCCAGGTGCGGGGGACGAGGCCAGTCCCGGAAACAGGGGCTCTGGCAGCGTCATCCCCGACTTCGACAACTCATGGAGGAGGCAATCAACGTCGTCTATCTCAACAAGGCCCGTCGCCCGATCTCAGCGGTCACCCGTCGGGTGCTAGACGATCTTCAACGCCTCAACGCACGGCTTCCTGCGGCGCAGGCGATCCCTGTGCCGCGGGAAGCCGCGCTGGCCCGCGCCATTGCGCGACGCATCGCCCAGCTCGACCCCTGGGAAGTTGACCGCCAGCGGTGGGGCCGAAAAATCGCCGACTCTCGTCACGCCTTCAAGCGTACCCGCCAGCTTGCCACTCGAATCCTCGAGCGCGTGGAGGTGGACCACAGCCCGTTGAAGGTCGTGGTCGGCACGGACGCCGGCCCCATCGGCCAACCTTGGCTGACACTCTTGATCGACTACTACAGCCGATTGGTCGTGGGATTCTGTCTCGGCTTCGAGCCCCCCTCGTACGCCGTCGTGATGGAGGCCTTGCGGCATGCGATCCTGCCGAAAACCTACCTGCAACAACGGTACGCGCGGGTCCAAGGGATCTGGCCCTGCTGCGGCCTGCCCGAGAAGCTCGTCTGCGATCGCGGCCCGGATTTCACGAGCAAGGATCTCGAAGAGGCCGCGTTCCAGTTGGGCATCGAATTGGATTTCAATCCGCCGCGAACACCCCACTTGAAGGGAACTGTCGAGTCGCTCTTTGACGGACTCAACGACCAGCTTTCCGCCTCGCTTCCGGGTCGGACGTTCCGCAATTGGGCAGACCGCGCCGACTACAAGCCTGATGACGGACCGTTCCTGACCTATGAATCCCTTTTGGAGGTGATCCACATCCACTTGGTCGACGTCTACTCCGTTGCCAAACACCCCACTTCTACGATGACGCGCATTGAGATGTGGCAGTACAGCGCCGCAATGCACCCGCCCTCTCTCCCTGCTTCCTCGGGAGAGTTGCTCGTGCTCCTGTCCAAACGGGCTGAGCGGACACTGACGACCCGCGGAATCGAACTGGGCGGCATGTTCTACACGAGCGACGATTTGATGGGCCTGCGGTCCCAGATTGCGGCCACCAATCGCCAAGTCAACCGTCTCTCGGTAAGGTACAACCCCTGGGACCTGGGTGCCGTCTGGCTCGTCAGCCCCATCGACGGAACCTTTTTGGAGGCCAGGGCTGTCGACCCGGTGATGAAGGGGATGACCGAGTACCAGTGGCGGGTGCTCAAGCGGGCCGTTCGGGAGAGGTTCGACCGGCCCGAACACCTGCTGAACCTGGCCGCCGGCCGCAATGCCATCCGGGACGTTGTCGAACAGTCCCTTCAAAAACCCTCTCGAAGGCGCCGTTCCCGGGCAATGCGCTATGTGCATAGCACCCGGCCTCTCTCGGAGGAATCGGCGGAGAACCCCCAACAAGATTCCCCGCCGGGTTCCGTTTCTGCCGATCGCGCTCCTCCCGCTCCCTCTCCTGCGGATGTCACGTCGGACGAACCGCTCGACAAGCAGGAGCATTCCGCCGGCGCTGAACCTCCTCTCTCCCCTTCGGATCTTGATGTCAGCGACTGGGAAGTGGCCAGTCCGGACCTTTGATCGTAGCGTCCCTCACCCCAGACATCCTGTCTGATCAGGCTGTTTTCCATATCCACTTCCCTCAAAACCAACGAGGCAACCCATGCCGAACGAAATGCCGCGCGAACCTGTCGATCGACGCGATTGGCGGAAGGTTCCTAAGACGGGCCGGATCGCCTTTGCCAACAAGCTCCTTGTACTCCATCCTCGATTCCGTGAGGCCGTTGGCCTACTCGACCGCTGCCACCAGGGGAGCCAGCACGGAGGCGAACCGGCGTGCGGCGCCATTCTTGGGGCCTCCGGCGTGGGCAAAACCAGTGTCGTCGATCACTACTGCCAGCTCCACCCATCCCAGGAAACCGAAACCGGGACCCAGCAGTCCGTCCTCAAGGTCACCCTGCAGCCGGATGTCCGACCCAAGGGCATTGCCGCCGATCTGCTGCTGGCTTTGGGCGACCCGGCCTGGAGTAGCGGGACGGTCCAGACACTGACGAATCGCGCTGTGAGACTGCTGAAGCACTGCGGTGTTGAACTCATCGTCATGGACGAGTTTCACCATCTCTTCGACGCCGACCGGGCCAAGGTCATGACCAAGGCCTCCCAGTGGCTGAAGGTATTGATCGTCAACACGCGTATCCCCGTCGTGGTCTGTGGGATGCCCGAGGCGGAGTACGTCCTCAGCGCCGAGCACACCGAACGCCGTTTCAAGGAGCGACTCGCCTTGCGATGCTTCACCTGGCGAACGCCCCAAGGAAAGCGGGAATTCTGCGGCATGCTGAAGAAGCTCGACGAGACGATGCCGCTGGCCGAACCGTCGGGACTGGCCGAGCCGGATACGGCCGGACGGTTCTACCTGGCTTGCCGCGGGGTGCCCGACTACCTAATGACACTGCTACGCGGTGCAGTGGCCGAGGCGATCCATCGCAATAGCGAACGGATCGAACTTGCGGATCCCGCCCGCGTCTTCGAGCGCAAGTTGGCACAGCAGCGCGTTCTGGCCGAGCAGGCCAACCCGTTCGTCGGCCGCTTGGACAAGGCCGCATTGGACCGTGTCCAAGCGGCCGATCACGGCCGGACCGCGGGCGTCGGCTTGACGCCTCGGGCCAGTAAGGCAAGGAAACGGACGGCCTCGGCCGCCGATTTCCTGGGAGGACGGCAATGACGCGATCAAGACCACCGCGCCCGCTCCCTGCCCGCGTCCCGCCTCTTCCAGGAGAGTCGCTCATCAGTCTCCTGCGCCGCACCGCCGAAGCCATGGGCTATGAGAGCCCTCGACGTCTTGTCGCTCTATTGGCAGAACAGCCGCGCCACCATTTGAACCACCTTACGTCTGGCCCCATCCTCGATCAACTGGCGGGTCTTCTCTTGCTCCCTCGCGAAACACTCTTCTCCCTGACGGTTCACCGTCACGCATGCTCGCTCGCCCTCGTCAAGAAAGGCCGAAAGCAACCTCGCACCTGCGACTCGAAAACGTTGCTGCGGTACTTCTGGTCATGCTTGCCATTTTGTCCATCCTGCTTGCGGCAGGATGCCATCCGTTACGAACGATTGGTGTGGTCGTTCCGGCCGATGCCCGTCTGCATCCAGCACGGGTGCTTCCTCGTCGCCCGATGTCCCGGCTGTCGGTGGACGTTTCGTTGGGACCGGTATGACGTCGTGCAATGCGCGTGCGGCCACAAGGTCACGGATGCCGCTTCTCTTCCCGCCTCCCGCGAGGTGCTGCTGTTGGCCGAGAGGTTTCACCAAGTGTTGCTCGGCGAGATCCCTCCACTACCTGGCCTATCATCGGCTGCCTGGTTCTGGTGGGGAGAGAGAATCGCGACGGCCATTGCCAAGACACCGAGTTGGCTCGACGAAGTCGGACAACGCCTTGATGTGCCAACGGAATCCCATGCCGTTGACGCCGACAGCACGATTGCCTGGCTGGCCGCGGCCGAAGTCTTCGCTGATTGGCCTGAAAGACTGTACGCTTTTCTCGACGCCTTTCAGCAAGTCGACAAGTACCGGACGACCTCCACCGGCATAGGCCGCCGGTTTGGCATGCTGCTACGCCAAGCGGCTTGGCTTGAGGACACCGGATACGCGCCTCCCGCCGACGCCCTGCGGGAGTACCTTCTCGAGCGCTACTCGAGCGGCCACCTCAGCGGGAAGGTTTGCTTGTTTCAGAAGTCCAAGCATCGTTCGTCGCTCCGCCGACGAGCGTGGATCTCTCAGACCGAGGCGAGCAAAATGCTTGGTCTCCGACATGGTGCCGTTGCTTCACTCGTGAATCGCGGCGTTCTCACCGGCAAGCTTCATCCCGCCGGTGCGCGCGGTCGGTCGGTGGGGCTGGTCCTGCGGCGATCGGTCGAGACTCTCCGGCGGGAACTCGACGATGCTTTGGATGTCCAGACGGCCGCCAGTCGCCTGGGTATCGGTCGTCGTGGCGTGTTGGACCTGATCCACCGTGGGATGCTTGGCCGCACGGTGCGAACGGTCAAGGGATGGCGGATTCCCCAACGCTCTGTCGCCGAACTGCTGTCCTTGTTGGAGGAATTGTCCCCAGGCAAGGCCCAAGGCACTCGATGGCTTTCACTTCGTCAGGCCACGCGCACGTTCGGCCCCACCGGACTCACGCTCGGCTCCCTCCTGGAACTCGTCCGCAGCGGAAAGGTCGCCGCCCGCGTGGCCGAGCCCGGCAAACGCCTCAACGGGATCGTCGTCTCGCACCACGATCTCGCTTCTCAATCGCCAGAGATTCGTGCAAAGCGTGGCGAAGAGAAGGGCTATCCCCTCCACTACCTCGCGGAAATTCTCTTCCCCAGTCGGTCCGTCAAGCCCCATGTCTTGAAGAAGTGGATCGCGATGGGGCTTCTGCACGCCCGTACGTCCGGCCGTGCCTGTCTGGTCTCGTCGGACGAGGTCGACCGATTCTACGCGGAGTTCTGTCTGGCTGACGAGGCCTGCCGCATCCTGCAGGTTAGCCGCTCCACGCTTTCGCGGTGGGAGACTGAGCAGCGCATCCGGGCCGTTTACGGGAAGCGCGTCACTCCCGGAGCCGGTTTTTCGGTGTATCGGCGCGACGACCTGACTCACCTTTCGCGCCGCCGTAGACCGCGCCGAACCGGCTGATTGCGAATGTTCGACCGCCCGGTCCTCCGTCGTCGATCCAGACGGGTGGCCGGGCGATTTTTCGTTTCTTGACCTTCTTCCGGGCAGGCTGGCTCACCAGCGCAGCGCGCCCAAGACGCTTCACCGGTCACACCTCGCGCAGGCGGGGTGGTTGTGTGTTTTGGCTCACACGATCGCCCCGCCGGGGCGGTCCCTATTTCCCAAGGAGATCGTTCGTATGATCGCACCCAGCAAACCCGTCCCTGCCCAACAAGCCCCCCCGGCGTGGCACGAAGAGTTCCTGCAGATGCTGCCCACCATTCGCCAGCGCGCGGAGAACGCCTTCTACTATTTGGACCCCGAGGGCCGTGAAGATGCTGTCCAGGAGGTCATCGCCAACGCCACCGTGGCCTACGCCCGTCTGGTCCAACGCAAAAAGACGGATGTCGCGTATCCCATGGCATTGGCCTGCTACGGAATCGCCCAGGTCCGCGACGGACGCCGCGTCGGAAACCACCTGCGGATCAATGAAGTGCTCTCGTCGTATGCCCAACGCAAGAAGGGTTTTGCCGTCGAAAGGCTCGACCACTACGACAAGGATGCGGGCGAGTGGCTCGAAGCGATTGTGGAAGATCCGCAAACACCAGTGCCCGACCAAGTGGCCTTCCGCATCGACTTCCCCAGATGGCTCGACCTCTTGACCAAGCGGAACCGTCGGATTGCAGAGGCATTGGCAGTTGGATACTCAACGAGCGAAGTTGCGAGGCGTTTCAAGGTCTCGCCCGGTCGCATCAGTCAGCTTCGACGAGAACTCCTCCAATCCTGGCAAATGTTCCACGGGGAACCGGCGATCGCGGGTTGACCTTTTGCGACGCGATACGCCGTCGTTGGTTGTTTGCGTCCGGCAACTGGCCGGTCGCAAGCAGCCAAGGGCGGCGGTTCCCCACGGGCCAACGTCTCTTGCTCTACACCTTCGCCTTCTTGTTAGCTATCAGCGGTTCACAAGTGGGCTCAAGCAAGTTGTAGTTCCTTTTGTCCGTTGTTCGTGACAGGCCCTCCCACCAGACGTCGATCGAGAATACCTGCGCGAAGAGCGCATCGGTTGACAAACTTTGTGTCTCGCTTGACAAACTTTATGTCTGAATTGACAACCTTTATGTCTCCCACCAGGGTATTCCCCTACACGTCCAGATTCCGCACTTCCAGTGCGTGTTTTTCGATGAACTCCCGGCGCGGTTCCACTTTGTCGCCCATGAGGACCCGGAACAGCTCGGCGGCGCCGCCGGCGTCCTCCATCGTCACTTGCAGCAGGGTGCGGTGTTCGGGGTCGAGGGTGGTCTGGCGGAGTTCCTCGGCGTTCATCTCGCCGAGACCTTTGAAGCGGGTGATGGTCAGGCCCTTCTCGCCGGCGGCCCGGACGGCTGCCAACAGGCCGCGGAGGTCTTCCAGACCGGTTTCCATCTCACCTCGGCGGAGCATGTAGCGGGGCTCCTCCAGGCCCGTCCGCTCCTGCGGGATCAGGCTGTCGATCTCGAACCCCATCTCGTGCAGCTCGGCCAGTTGATTGTTGATCGAGCGGACTTCGTGCAGCTCGACGATGTGCAGCCGCCTGGCGGCGTGGCCGTTGCCATCGCCCTCCTCCCGCCCGTCTTCAGTCTCCAACGGGGCGTCTTCGAGCTTCAACTCCTGGCCGGTCACCCGTTCCTGCTCCGCCACGAAGGCTTCGAGCTGCGGCCGCGAGGTGAACCAGTTTTCCCGGTGCCCGAGAAAAACGTGGTAGACGGGCAACTTGCCGGTTTCGGCATCCTGGCGTGTGGCATGGGCGCGAAGGCTGATACCGCGGCGTTCCAGGGCCAGCAGCGATTCTTCCAGTGCCGCGAGGGTACGGCAGAGCCGTTCCATCTGTTTACCCCGGATAGTCCGGCCGTCGCCCGGCTCGAAGACGGCGTCGCGGAGCCCGTGTTCGAGCAATTGGGTTTTCATTTCGTCTTCGGTCTGGATGTAGTAGATTTCCTTCTTGCGGCGGACGCGGAACAACGGCGGCTGGGCAACGTAGACGTGGCCCCCTTTCACGAGGTCGTACATCTGGCGGTAGAAGAAGGTCAAGAGCAACGTGCGGATGTGGGAGCCGTCGACGTCGGCGTCGGTCATGATAATGATTTTGCCGTAGCGGCGTTTATTGAGGTCGATGTCTTCGCCGAACCCGGAGCCTATGGCGGCGATCATGCTGCGGACCTCTTCGTTGGCGAGCACTTTGTCGTCGCGGGACTTGTACGCGTTGATGATTTTTCCACGTAGCGGGAGGATAGCCTGGTACTCACGTATGCGGCCGCCTTCGGCGCTTCCGCCGGCGGAGTCACCCTCGACGAGATAGAGTTCGCAGCGGTCGACGTCCTTGCTGGTACAATCGCGGAGCTTTCCGGGCAGGCCGCCGCCGGCAATCGCCCCTTTGCGTTCGCGGACGAGTGCCCGGGCCTTACGGGCGATTTCCCGGGCTTCGGCGGCCAGGAGCCCTTTCTGGACAATGGTTTTGGCCGTTCTCGGATTTTCCTCGAGGTACTTATTCAAAAAATCACCGACGGCGGAAGTGACGATGCCCTCGACCTCGCTATTGCCGAGCTTCGTCTTGGTCTGCCCTTCGAACTGCGGTTCCGGCACGCGCAACGACATGACCGCTGTGAGTCCTTCGCGGAAGTCGTCGCCACCGGGCACGACCCGCTTGAAAAGGTTCTGCTTCCGCCCGTAGTTGTTCAGCGTCCGGGTCAAGGCGGAACGGAAGCCGGAGACGTGCGTACCGCCTTCGGTCGTGCAGATATTGTTCACATAGGAATGTACGTTCTCGGTGAACTCGGTCGAGTATTGCATGGCGACTTCGAGGCCGACGCCGTGATATCGGCCGGCGATATAGATAATTTCCGGGTGTACCGGCTCACTTGCACGGTTGAGATGCTCGACGAATTCGAGGATGCCGCGTTCGTAGTGGAACGTCTCGCCGTCATCGGTGCGCTCATCGCGGAAGAGGATTTTCACGCCGCGGTTGAGAAACGCAAGTTCCTGAAGCCGCCGGTAGAGGATAGTATATTTGAACTTCGTGTCCGGAAAAATTTGCGGGTCGGGCTTGAACGTCGTCTTCGTACCGGCAAGTTCAGAACGGCCGATGCGTTGTACTCCACCGGTGGGCACGCCTCGCTCGTATTCCTGCTGGTAGACGTGCCAGCCCCGGCGGACCTCCACCTCGCACCATTCGGAAAGGAAATTAACCACGGTAACGCCGACGCCGTGCAACCCACCGGAGGTCTGGTAGACGCCCTTGCCGAACTTGGCACCGAACTTGAGCACGGTCATCACGCCTTCAAGAGTCGACATTTCACGGTCGAATTTCTTCGACAGGTCGTCATGGTGCTCGACGGGGATGCCCCGCCCGTCGTCCTCAACCATAATGGAGCCGTCGTTGTTGATCGTTACGGCAATCTGGGTGGCATAGCCGGCCATGGCCTCGTCGATCGAGTTGTCGACGACCTCATAGACAAGATGGTGCAGCCCGCGCAGCGTAGTATCGGCGATGTACATGCTCGGGCGGGTGCGGACGTGCTGCAAGTCGCTCTTGTGTTCGAGCTGATCGGCTCCATACTTGGCATCACCCTTTTCCTGATCGAGATAGTAGTTCTCAAGGTCGGGTGAAGCTGCAACAGCTCCCGGCCGGTCGGCTGGTGATGGGGTTTGTGTGGGATCGTCGGACATCGTTTTTCTCTCACGTTGATACAAGGCTGCCGATAAACTATTGAATTGTCCCCAGACGGAACCGCAATTCCCTTATCTTTTCATCGGGAAGCTGTTCGGTGAGGCTCTTCAGCAGTGTCGCTTTCTGAAATTCAAGCTCCTGGATAAGGGCTGAATGATCTACAATAACCTCCAGTCGGCCTTGCCGGATGCTACCGACCTGCGTATGCTGGATGATCAAATTACCGGCTTCGAGAACGGCAACCACCCGCGTCCAGGCACGTTCGAGCATTTCCACACTTCGCACCCGGGCAAAGCCGCGCCGGGCCATAAGGTCCGCCACAATTTCTGCAATCGGCACGGGCTGCCGCGTCATGATTTTACCGTCTTCTCAAGTTTTTTTGTCGCGAGCCAGCGGCATAATTACATAGGCATAGCCGTCATCCGTGCTACACGTCGTTGCACTGTTCTCATCGCGCAGAGTAAAGACAAAAGTCCGCTCCAGGTCTAACACCTTGAGGAAATCAACGAAATATCGCGGGTCAAGATTAATCGTAATCTCCGCGCCGTCGTAGGGGATCGGCAATTCAACGTGTGACTCGCCGTATTCAGCTCCATGGGCAGCCAGGACGACCTTCCCTCCGCCAAAGGCAAACTCAACACCGCGCCGATTCTCGCTGGTTACAATTGCTGCCTGCCGGACGGCAGAGAGAAACGATCCCACCATCAATTCAATTTGCGTCGTTCCGTCTTTCCGAGGAAAAACATCCTGCCACTTTGGATAGCGGCCTTCCACCAACCGCGAGTAGATCGTCGTCCCGCCACTCTTGACGAGCACGTCATTATCCCGACCGGTAATTTGAATGTTTTCCTCATTATCAGCGATTGCCCGCTCGATTAGCTGCATGGCCCGCGTAGGAACTATTGTTATCACATCACCCGAGACATGGCCGCCTACAGAGGTCGCCGGCCCTTGTTGCCGTGCGAGACGCCGACCATCCGTAGCTACCGCGGTAATACGATCGGCCTCCATTTCCAAGAGCACCCCGCCGAGTGCATACCGGCTGCTCTCATTGTCGGTGGCAAAAACCGTCCTCCGTACAATCTCGCGGAAAAACCTTGCCGGCAACTCATGGTATTTCTTCTCCTCAAATGTCACCACATCAGGAAACTCATCCGGGTTTTCAGACGGTAATTGGTATTCACTCCGTTGTCCGCGCACCATCGTCTTCTGACCGTCACTTTGAAGGTCGAGTTTTTCATCACTGCTTTCCCGAAGAATGGATCCAAATCGACTGATAGGCAGCACGATACTACCGGGAGTCTCTACATCAATGCCATCAGCAGGGGTACGAATCCCCATTTCAAGGTCTGTACCTATTAATACCGCTTTTTGTTTTGTAACGTCCAGCTTAACGTTCTGGAGAATTGGCTTTGGACTGCGGCTGGGAGCCACGCTGGCAACTGTTTGGAATGCACATAACAGCTTTTCACGATCGCATGTTATTTTCATTGATCGATACTACCTTTCTCTGCTTAGAATTGGTCGAGAAATCCGTCTACAAATGCGACCGTTATTTCTCGAACAGTGCCTTAGACCGGGCATGGATTATCCGTGTTTATATGAGGGCATCCGGGAATTCAAGGCGGGGATCGCTGTAGGAAACGGTTTCTGTGCCGTTCCGCTCGCAGCGTGGTTTATCGGTGGAACACCACAAAGATGCTCCCTACAGGCTCAAATTCCCAGACGCCCTCGTTCATATTAGTAATCACAGATTAAAAAAGTAGTAGTATATGGAATCTAGGTGTGTTCACCATTTGAACATTATGAGTCGTAAGTCGTTATGGGGTTCTGGATTAGAGTTTTGATAGGAGAGGATTTTTATGTGGAGTAACTGTCAGTCAAGCGTTTGTAGTCTTATGCTCGGGAGTTGGTAAATGAGTAGTTGGTCTTGATGGTTATCAAGCATGTTTACAATGGACTTGGCTGGCAACAAGATATCGACGGTTTTTCTACTGGGCTTTGTCTCAAAACGGTTTTCTCGGGGTAGCTGATGAGTAGCTACGGTTTTGAGACAAAGCCTAAGATTATCATACTGAATTCTAAGATTGGCGGTCTCCCCATTTTGCCTGTAATTCCTGTATTGCCTCGCGCATGGCGGGGTCTTTCTCTAGTGTGGTCTTTAGCTTCTGATAGTTGTATATGATGGTCGTGTGGTCACGGCCGCCGAAGTATTTCCCGATTTGCTGGAAACTGGCGCGGGTCAACTGGCGGGCCAGATAGATGGCAACAGCTCGAGCAGTGACGATTATGCGCCGTCTGGATCGGCTCCGCAGGTCGGACAAGTTCAGCGAGAAGAACTGGGCGGTTGTAGCGGCGATATCGCGCAACGGCGGCTTCTGTAATTGTTTTCGCTGGGTAAGATACCTGTGGACTAACGACATTTCGATAGTTCCACCATCGAGGTGAGCTTGTACCTCCAATTGAGTTAAAGCTCCATAGAGTTCAGGGACGGTTGTGTGCAGCCCTTCTGCAAGGGCTCCTACCACTAGCTTGGGGAGTTGAATCCCACGACGTTCGGCCAAACGTTGAAGGATAGCTTTGCGGGTTTCCCGCGCTGGAGGGAGCAGGGGAACTTCGAGGCCCGCTATCAAGCGACTTTGCAAGCCGGGTAGCAGGTTTCGCAACTGTGACGGGGCCCGTGATGAGGTAATGACTACCTGTCGGTCCCAATCGGTCAATGCCGCCAGCGTGTGGATCAACTCCTCTTGGATATTTAGTCTAGGTGATTGTTTGTGGATTAGTTCGTCGATATCCTCAATAATTACCAAGGGTGCCTTGCGGTACTGTATTTGGAAATCCTCAACGGCTTGGGTTGCGAGGGCCTCGGTAAACTGCCTGGCGAAATCAACGGCGGTTGTATATTCAACGCTTCGGTGGCCGTATCGGACCCGCCATTCGGCGGCCAGCCCTAAGGCCAGGTGGGATTTGCCGGTTCCGCTTGGGCCGTAGAGCACCAGTGGGTTGTATATGTGCCCCGGTCTCTCAAGAACCGTTAGGATAGCCGTTTCGACCAGCTTGTTCTCCGGGCCGGCAACGAATGGGTGCATTACGGGCCGGGAATTTGATTTCCCGTCCGTTGCTTGCTTGTAGCTTAACGGTTGCCCCGGTAGGGGGATGTCTATGATGTCGTCCACCAGAGAGGTTCCGTCCTGAAAAGCTTGGCCCAAAGCCGCGATAAATTACCCCTTATTTTCCATGCCCCGAGTATAGCAAACCGGCAACCATTTGACGAGACGGGGTTGGCCGGTAAACGAATTATTTCTGTGTTCCCTGCAACCGGTTGCAGGCGTGCAAAATCCGGGCCACCGCCTCTTGGATATTGGCTTCCGTAGTGGTGGCGCCGAGACTGAATCGCAGCGAACTCTTGACAATCCGGCTTGGCAGGCCCATGGCGTTGAGTGTCGGCGACAGGTCGGTCGAGCCGCTGCTGCACGCCGAACCGGCCGCACAGGCCACCCCCGCTGTCTCCAGAGCCGTCAAGAGGGCTTGGCCGTCGAGACCGGGGAAAGCGATATTTGCCGTCTGGGGAAGCCGGTTTGTGTGTTCTCCGTGGACGATCACACCGGGAAAACCCGCCCTAATTCCGTCTGCCAACTGTTTGCACAAAGCCCTCAGGCGGTGCGTGTGGGCCTCCTGCTCCTTGTGCCATAACTCCAACGCCGTCCACATGCCGATGGCCGGAGCAACCGGTTCGGTCCCCGGCCGCAGACCGGACTGCTGGTGTCCGCCGAACAAAACGGGCACGATCGGCACGTCGTCGCGGAGGATCAGGGCCCCTATCCCCGGGGGGCCTTGAAACTTGTGGGCGGCGATGCTCATTGCCGCAACGCCCAGCCCGCGGAAATCGATCGGTAATTTACCGGCGACTTGGATCGCGTCGGTGTGCATCGGGACGCCGGCGTCGTTGCAGACGGTCGCCAGCTCGCCGACCGGTTGCAGGACACCCGTCTCGTGGTTGCCCAGCATCACGCTGACCAATCGGGTCCGATCGCAAAGCAGCTCGGCGAGCTGATCGGTCCGGACGACGCCGTCGGGCGTGGCACTCAAGGTGTGGAGCGTCCAGTCTCGTTCCAACAGGTGTTCGGCGGGTTCGATGACGGACGGGTGTTCGATGGAGGAGATGATGATATCGCCGCGTTCGTCGCCGGCGGCTTGTGCGATGCCGAGCAGGGCAAGGTTATTGGCTTCCGTGCCGCCGCTTGTGAAGATGAGCCGGTCGGGCTGCGGGCAAGTGAGATCGGCCCCGAGGATTTCCGCGATGCGCTCGCGGGCATCTTCGAGCACCTTGCGCGCACGCTGTCCCGCCCGGTGTCGACTGGCCGGATTGGCATGCTCTTCCGCGTAGCATCGCACCATCGCTTCCACCACTTCAGGCCGCGCCGGCGTGGTGGCGTTGTGATCGAGATAAATGGTTTCGGGTGCGGCCATACACGGAATTGTACCGGACACAAACCCGTTGGGATAGGCTACTCTAATGTGTAAAATCCTCCGTGTTTTGTAGGATTTCGGAACGAGGGCGGCGTTACCGTCGCCCGTAACACGGAGGATTTCAAGTGATTCTACGGAAAATGGTCGAAGCTACACTCGGGAAGTTCCGCCGGACGATCCGTTGTTGCCGGAGGTCCACGGCTTGCCGATCGGGTTCGACGGGCCGTACACGTAACCGCCCACACTGCTGGACAAGCCAAGGGATTTGAATCTGCCCTAAGAACGTGTTTTGAAATCAATGGACGACGGCCCTCCGAGGCCGTCGTACTGCAGACGGCTGAAGTAGTGCGTTATTTCGATTTTTCCACTTCCGACGGAGGCGAGACACAAGATGCACACCGGGATCCTAAGTCGCCGGGCTACTCCTTTGGCTCCGTTACGCCCTTCCACGAGTCGGTTCTGAAGGGCGAGGCCGGGAGGCATTCCTTGTTGATCAGGTTTGGTGTTGCCGTGTCGTACCAGCCGAACCGTACGGCGACCGGATTGTTGACCTTGTCGCTTTGGACGACGATCGTCTTGCCGTCGATCGCGGCGGTGGCCGGCTCGAATTTTTGGTCCTCGCCGGCGATCGTGAAATCTATAAGCGGCTTGCCGTCCGAGCTGGCCAGCCCGCCGCCCGTGTGGTCGAACTCCAGACGGATCTTGTCGCCCTCGACCTTCATCGACTTGTAGATCGGGCCGGAATAGACGAGGTCCTTCTTGCCGTAGACGGTGGCCATGGCCCAGAGGCCGAGCCGCAGGCCGACGTCCTGCTTGTTCGGCGGATGGATGTTCCGCAGCGTGGTGATGTCGGTGGTGACGGCCATGCCGATGTTGGGCAACCCCTTGAGCGTCATCACCTGGGCCTCCCAGAGTTCCGCACAACACGCCGGGTCTTGTCTCCCATAGCGGAACGGCGCAAGCTGGACGAAGCCGAAGGGGAAATCGCCCTGGCCCCAGTCGTCGCGCCAGTTCTTGATCATCGCCGGGAAAAGCGTGCGGTACTGAAACGCCCGGGAGCAGTTCGACTCGCCCTGGTACCAGATCGCACCGCGGATCGCGAAGGGGATCAACGGGTGGATCATGGCGTTGTAGAGTTTCGAGCCGCGGCCGACCAGCGGTTTGAGGATGTCGTGCGACTCGAGGATTTCCTTTTTGGTCCAGTTTTCGGCGGGCGTTCCGCCCCAGGCCGTGCGGATCAGCCCGATCGGCACGCCGAGGTCCTTGTAGAGATGGCGGCCGAAGAAGAACCCCACGGCGGAGAAGTCTTTCACCGTTGCCGGGCTGCACTCGCTCCAACTGCCGGGGCAGTTGTCCTGCGGTTCGTTCGCTTGCGTCTTCGGGAGTTTGAACAGCCGGATTTCGGGGTATTTGGCCGCCTCGATCTCTTCGGCCGATTTCGCAGTGCGGGTCATGGGCCATTCCATGTTCGACTGGCCGGAGCAGACCCAGACCTCGCCGACGAGGATGTTCTTGAGATCGACCGGCTCGCTCTTGTCGCCACGGATGGCCATTCCCTTGGGGTCGGCGCTGGCCTTGAGTTCTTTCAGCGTGATTTTCCACTTGCCGTCCTTGTCGGCGATAGTGGCGACCGACTGGTTGTCGAAGGTGACCGAGATTTTTTCCTTCGGCTCGGCCCAGCCCCAGATCGGCACGGGCATTTCGCGCTGCAGGACCATGTTGTCGCCGATGATCGTCGGCAGCTTGATTTCGGCCGCGGCCGGCGATACAAAGGCGACGGCCAAAAGCAGGGTCAACAAAACTTGGAGCAAACTCTTCTGTCGCATCGAAAGACCTCCTCAAAAGTTGTGAAGCTTGTAGGGTGGGTGCTTGCACCCACGCGTACTGTTGCCAAGTATGTATACAATGCGTGGGTGGAAGCACCCACCCTACGGTTTCTTATTGTTGCAGTGGAAAGCCGTTCCCGCTTCTCCGCGACCACTGAGGCTGTGATTTTTTCGGATCTGCCATAGATCATCTGTAGGGAACGCCCTCTGTGGCGTTCCGAAACCCGGGAAATGCGATTGTTGCTGCTTCCCGGAACGCCACAGAGGGCGTTCCCTACAAAAAATCACAGCCTCACTGGTCGCGGCTTTGCATGTTCTCTCAACAGCGGTCAAGCCCGTAGTGTACGGCATGCCTAGCGGGGATGCAAGCTACTCATCTTCCTGCTTGTCGGATTGCCCTCCTCGCCGGCCAAATCGTACCCGGTATCCCGCTAGCCGTACGACGGTCAACGATCCGAGCAGCCACAAGGCCGACAGGGCGAATCGGCCGGGGTCGGGACCGGGATCCTGGCTACCGCGGACGGCGAACAGCGCGGGCGGCAGTACAAACAGGAGGACCCCGTATCCGACGTACCTTGCAGCGACATAGGTCCCCGATCCAAGCACGACCCAGAGCACCACAACGGCGTTGATCGCATATACGAAATTGCCCCCGTCGTGCCACGTATTCCTTATCTCGTTCGCGACATCTTCAAAAGGCGCGACGCTCTTCAGCGTCGCCAGCATCAAGGCAAACGCCGTGGTCCACGCCAGCAAGTAGCCGATCGAAAACTGATACGGGTTCCGATCAACAGCCGCATCTTTGTCGACCTGCGACTCTGCTTGGATTTCGAGCCGTCCGGTGGCACGAATCAGCAAGAGCGGAACGGCAATCAGCAGCATTTGAATCGCCGCGTACCCAAACCACACCTTGATTTCGGATGAATAGTTGAGGGACGCCAAGATGCCGCACCAGGCAACAATTACCCCAAGTGTGCCGACGAATCGTACGGGGCCCGAGGTGCGTCCGATCCCCAACCAGATTGCCATCAGGGCAATCTGACTCCGCTGCAATGACAACAGCAGAAGTCCTGCAAACTTCGGAGCAAACAGTACCGATCCCGAAGAATCCATGGCTTGCATGACCACAACCACCGCAAGATTGACTAGCACCGTGGCGAACACGAGCGTTGCGATCAGAAGCCGGCGGTGTTGGATGAAGCTCATTTTTTGGCTGCCGAGCGATTGACGAGTCACTCCAATTGTACACACCGGGCCGAGTAACGCCTACGGTGGAAAGGTCCAAGCAGATACGAGTGACCGAGAAGGGATATCCGTCTACCTGTCGAGGCTAAGCCACGTTGTGACCGCCGTGTCCACAGATCGCAACTGATCGGAGGTCAATGCCGCCATCTTCCGCAGGCACTTGACGGGCGGTACAGCGAGAAGCCCCTGGACGTTAAACGCGCCCGCCTTCAGGCCACGTACGTCGAGCGTGACTTCGAATTGGGAACCGCGCGGTGTGGTCGTATGAGGGACAACTCCCAGCAGCGCGTAGTCTTCATCCGCATAGGGGACGCTCAAGATCAGCACGGGGCGCGTTTTCGCCGCCCATCCGAGATCCGCAAGCCAGACTTCGCCCCTTCTAGGCGTCGGCATTCTCTGCGGCTCCTTCCTGCTGATCCATCGGACCCCAGGCCTCCGCTGCGGCCGATGTCTGGTCTTCCTCGGTCCAGACTCCATGGGCGTCGTCATAGATAATACGCGCGTTCCTCCGCCGATAGAGTTGATGGATCGAGCGTTCGACTCCGTAGAGTTCCTCGGTAGTCAAATTGGACAAAGCGGTCTTGATTTCGTCAATGGTACTCATGGTATTTCCTCCGAGCCCAAGATTTAGTATCCCACACTTGACCGCACGTTGTCAAGTGCGGGGCGGGATTGGCCCCCATATACACGGCGTTTGCAGCCTTCTGCCCGTCGCACTATAATACCGGCCGGTCATTCTGGTGAACTGATTCTGTGAACAAGGAGCTGTGCCGTGAGTAATGGGGTGTTTCGCTGTTTTGTGGTTGCTGTGATTGTGGTAAATCTGCCGGTGCCGGCTGCCGCCGCTGCGGCCGGGCCGGCACTCTATGTAGCGCCGGACGGGAGCGACAACAACCCCGGTTCGATGGAGAAGCCGTTTGCCACGATCGCCAAGGCACGCGATGCAGCTCGGGCAATGATAAAGGGCAAATACCCGATCATCGTCGTGCTGCGCGGCGGGACGTATTATCTCACCGAGCCGGTTGTCTTCCGCCCGGAGGATTCCGGCACGAAAGACGGCCCGATCGTCTACGTGGCGCGCAAGGGTGAAACTCCGATCATAAGCGGCGGGGCCCGGCTCGACCTGAAATGGGAACCATACAAGGACGGCATCATGCAGGCGAAAGTCCCGGACGGAACGGCGTTCGACCAGTTGTTCATCGACGGCGCCAAACAACCCCTTGCCCGGTATCCGAGCTACGACCCGAATGCCAAGTACTTCAACGGCTTTGCGGCCGATTGCATCAGCCCCGAACGGGTCAAGACGTGGAAGAACCCCGTCGGGGCGATCGTCCACGCCATGCACCGCGCCCATTGGGGCGATTTCCATTACGTCGTCACCGGCGTCGACGAGAAGGGCAACCCGAAACTCGAAGGCGGGTGGCAAAACAACCGCCGCATGGGTATGCACGGCCAGCACCGGTTCGTCGAGAATGTCTTCGAGGAACTCGATGCACCCGGCGAATGGTTCCTCGACAAAGAAAAAAACACGCTCTACTTCTGGCCGCCGGAGGGTACCGATCTCGCCAAGGCCACGGTCGAAGTCGCCATACTGAAGCACCTGTTCGAGTTCCAGGGCTCGCCGGACAAACCGGTGCGGTTCATCACCCTCCGCGGGCTCACGCTGAAGCACACCTTGCGGACGTTCATGGAGATCAAGGAGCCGCTCTTGCGGAGCGACTGGTGCATCTATCGCGGCGGGGCCGTCTTGATGAACGGCGTCGAGGACTGCGCGATCGACGATTGCACGATCGACGGCGTCGGCGGAAACGCGATCTTTGTCAACAACTACGCACGCCGGGTCGAGATCAGCACGTGCAAGATCGTCGAAGCCGGCGGCAACGGCATCTGCTTCGTCGGCGATCCCGGGGCCGTCCGCTCGCCCAGGTTCGAATACCACGAGACGTTCAAGTTCGACGAAATCGACAAGGAGCCCGGCCCGAAAACCGAAAACTACCCGAAGGATTGCCGCGTCGACGACTGCCTGATCACCCGGATCGGCCGATTGCACAAGCAGAGTGCGGCCGTCCAGATCTCCATGTCCGAGGGAATCACGATCAGCCACTGTAGCATCTACGACACGCCCCGGGCGGGGATCAACATCAGCGAGGGGACCTGGGGCGGCCACCTCATCGAGTTCTGCGACGTCTTCGACACGGTCAAGGAGACCGGCGACCACGGGTCGTTCAACTCCTGGGGCCGCGACCGGTTCTGGCACCTGGGCGATTGCGACCTGACAGAGCACCCGAAGCTGCCGCTTTTGGACGCCCGCGAGACGACCGTCCTCAGAAACAACCGCTGGCGCTGCGACCACGGCTGGGACATCGACCTGGACGACGGCTCGACCAATTACCACATCTACAACAACCTCTGCCTGCACGGCGGCCTGAAGAACCGCGAGGGCTTCTACCGCACGGTCGAGAACAACGTCATCGTCAACAACGCCTTCCACCCCCATGTTTGGTATGAGCAAAGCGGCGACGTCTTCCGCCGCAACATCGTCTTTACGCCGCACCGGCCGATCCGCGTGGGGAAACCTTGGGGGAAGGAGGTCGACTACAACCTGTTGCACTCGACGACCGAGTCGGGCCCCGCCACCGCGCTGCAGAACCAGACCGGCCGCGACGAACACTCGATCGTCGGCGACGCGATGTTCGTCGACCCGGCCGCCGGCAATTACCAGGTAAAAGAGGGCTCGCCGGCGCTGGCACTCGGGTTCAAAAACTTCCCGATGGACCAGTTCGGCGTCGTCAGCGAGACGCTCAGGGCCGAGGCCCGCACGCCGGTCCTGCCGGGGGCCAAACCGGGTAGCCCGCCCCGTAAAGGCGGAAAACCGAAACGCGACGCCGCCGTCCACCCGTGGCTCGGGGCCAAGATCAAGAACGTCGTCGGCATGGGCGAAGTCTCGGCCCACGGATTGCCGGGCGAGACGGGCGTGCTGCTGATGGATGTCCCGAACGGGAGCCCCGCAGCAAAAGCCGGACTCAAAAAGTCGGATGCCATCCTCAAATGTAACGGCAAGAAGGTCGACACCGTGGCCGGTCTCCTGCGGCTGTATCGTTCGGCCGCCCCGGGCAAGGTCAAGCTCGGCGTGGTCCGCAAGCAGGCGAACATCATCGTTGAGGTTCCACGTGGCGAGCGCTAGAGTTGAGAGTACCGAGCACCGAGTACTGTGGCGTGGAGAGTGAAACGTGTAAAAAGCCGTCTTCTCACCGGTATCACCCCCCTCCCAGCGACGGGCCTTGGGGCGGAACGATCGGAGCGGCCGGTTGCTTGGTGTGAGACATTTTAATATGTCAACGGCGAGGACACAAAACGCCCCAAAAGGGTGCGAAAACGGCATTCATTCCGGCAAGTTCTTTGCTACTGTCGACATTGATAGCGTCGCCAAACGAATTGTCACTTTCCCTATCAGTCACACGTACGCTGGACATTTGCCATAATGATTTTGAGGGCCCTTGCTTTCACTTCGCCAGGCGTATACATTTGGAGTGAATGTCATGCGCCGTCGGCGCTCCCACGAAGAAGTGGAAAAGGAACCCCATGAAAGCGGCCTATATCGAGAAGACCGGCTCCCCTAAGAACATCATCTACGGCGACCTGCCAAAGCCCTCGCCGGCCGGGAGTCAGGTCCTGGTCAAGGTCGAGGCGGTGGCCGTCAATCCGGTCGACACCTATCTGCGTGCCGGCACGATCAAGATGGATCTGCCGATGCCGTTTGTCGTCGGCTGCGATCTGGCCGGCGTGGTCGAAGAGGCGGGGCCGGAGGCGAAGAGGTACAAGCCGGGCGACCGTGTTTGGGGGAGCAACCAGGGGCTGCTCGGGCGTCAGGGGACGTTCGCCGAATATGCCGCGGTGGACGAGTGTTGGCTCTATCCCACGCCGGAGGACGTTCCATCGACCGAGGCGGCCGCCCTGGCCCTGGTCGGCATCACCGCCCATCTCGGGTTGTTCCGCGACGCCAATCTGAAGATGGGTGAGTTGGTCTTCGTCCAGGGCGGGACCGGGGGCGTCGGCTCCTGCGTGGTCCAGATGGCCCGGGCAATCGGCGGGCGGGTCGCGACCACCGTCAGCAACGACGAGAAAGTCAAGGCCGTTCGCGCGTTGGGCGCCCAGATGGGCATCAACTACAATACGGCCAACCTCGACAACGCCCTGCGGCGCTTTGCCCCCGACGGGGTCGACGTCTGGTTCGAAACCTTGCGCGAGCAGGACCTTCGGCAGGCCGTTTCGCACCTGGCCAAGGGAGGGCGGCTCGTGCTGATGGCGGGCCGCGACAGCGAGCCGGCGTTTCCCGTCGGACAGTTCTACGTCAAGGACTGCAAGGTTTTCGGGTTTGCGATGTTCAACGCCCCGCCCGACGAGCAACGCAAGTGTGCCGCCGAGATGAACCGCTGGATGGCCCGGGGCAAGCTCAAGGCCCGGATCGACCGCACCATGCCGCTGGCCGACGCCGCCAAGGCCCATCGCCTCCAGGAAGACAACACCCTGCGCGGCAAGGGAACCCTCGCCGGCAAAATCGTGTTGACGCCGTAGGCGGCGCAGCTATGGGGGAAACGTTTCACACACCTTACGAGCCCGGCCGGTTTTCCCAAAGTTTTTCACCGTCGGGGGGTGCGGGGTTGGGGGTTGGGGGGAGCGGGGGCAGGGGCTGGGGATTGGGGGGAGCAGGGGGTGGGCTGTCCGCACGCAACTCTCGACTCTCCACTCTCAACCCTCCTCCCCCCCACTATCCACCATCCACTACCCGCTATCCACTTCTTGCTCCCCCTTGCGACTTCCCCATTCCGATTTCCCCTTTCCCCGTTCCTCCTCCTTATCGTCTGCCGTGCTCGGCGCCGGATGGTTGAAACCCGGAACCGAGAAGCCCGGCTGAAGCCGGCTAATCGACACCGCGGCCGGAAGCTGCGCCGAAGGCCCCTGGTCCACGACCACCCGCCGACGAGCGGGGAAACTCGCCATGGCGTGTCTTCTCCGTTGTTCCCAAGCTCCAGCTTGGGAACACACTTCCCGGAAGTGCGGTCGCAAGCCGGAGCTTGGGACCATGGTGAAGTCATATGCGAGTCGTAGCGAAACGGAACTCCCCGATTCAACCAGCAGCGAGCGTGATACGTATCACTTCTCTGCGACGTGACTGTACCACCATGACGCTTCCGGTGAACTCGGCCGAGGTATAAACTTGCCAAAAGTCTGAATGTTCGACAGTGTGCTGGCGATCTCGGCCTTGTTCGCTCTTCTCTTCTTCGCCCACTCCTTTACGAGTTCCGCTGTCGTCACAACGGACACACGAAATCGGCCAGCAAGGTTGGTTGCCAGGCGGTTATCGGTGGCCAGCGTCCATCCCCTATTCTTGGCGATGGCCAGACATGCCGCCTCCCCGTCGTCGAGCCTTGCAGCAAACTGCACAAACAGTCTGGTCTCCTCTTCGCCTTCCACGTCGCACGGCATCAAAACACCGCTCTTGAAAGAGGGCCCCAAATCGACGGGCACCTTCACCAGCTTGAGTTGATCATCCTTGTCCGGTTGGAAGAGATAGTAAGTCTCTTGCGCGACCGCCGCGGGAACGTGGAGCGCTGCTTGCAGCGCGTGGTGGCCTTGCTTAGGCTTGGGTGTTTTCCTTCTTGTCGACGAGGGTGGCGGAGCAGGAAGGATACTTCCAGCGGCTAAGAGGTTGATAAGACAGCAGGCGTCAACGGCGAGATCCTCCATCGCCGGTCATCTCCTTACTCGGCGTCGGCCAGTAGTGACTTGTGAAATTCCAACTGGAGCGTCCGGTGCTGTCCGTCGTCCGCAACGTGCAGACTCGTGAGACACTGCGCAACGATTTGCCTGGCCGTCACTGGGTCGCATCGCAGGAAACGGGCCAGTTGTCCCTGGCTGATCTCGCCCTGTTCGAGCGCGTGGACCGCGAGGTACTTGTACCGCTCTGGGTACGGATCGTTGCTTTCCGGATGTGACGAGAGTTCCAAAATGGCCGCCGCACTTCGCGGCGCCAGGCCCGACTCCTTGAGGCTCCGCCAGGTTCCCTTGGGCGTGAGCCCCAACTGCTCTAGGCGCAGGCTCATGGCCTCGACCGACACGAAGTAAAAATGGCTCAGGCGGCAGAGATCGGCGACCTGGAAATCGGCGGTGGTGGCCACGGTGGCGTTAAACCGTTGCTGCACGGAACTCCGGGGCATCAGGAAGCTGAGGGCGAACGTCTCGGCAAATCGCTCGTTGGCTGGCTTCCGCCCGCCGTAAGTGAGGTAGTCGATTCCCGGCTTGAAACGGTCCACAATCAGGTGCCCGTATTCGTGGAGCATCGACACGCGCTGTCGCACGGCCGGGTGCTTCCGGTTGATGAGAATGCAGCATCCCAAGTCCGGAGTGTATGCGTACATACCCGCGATGGCAGAGGGCAGCGCCCAGTAGAAGATGCGCAACCCAACATCCCACTCCAGGATGCTGCGAAGATTCGTAACCGGCTGGTCGCCAAGGCCAAGCCGCTGGCGTTCTTGAATGGCGACGGACTCGGCCAAGTGGGTTACGTTGAGGCGGGGCGTAAGATTGACTTCGGGAGGATAGTTGAACCGGAGGGGTGCGTTCATGCACCGTTCCAGCTCCCGATAGTCTTCGGCAAGTCGCTGGAGTTCGTCGATGCCCAGGAGCAACTCCTGTTCGTCACTGTCTTTGAGCTTCTCAGCCACGGCACGCAGGTGGGGTTGTAGCTCGACCACGGGCTCGCCCGGACGAACAAGCTCGTGGACCCTTCGCCCGAGAAATGGAGCGAGTCTCGTGATTTCTTCGGGCTTGACGGCGCGATCGCCTTTCTCGATGGCGATATAGGTCGGTCGGCTGCAACCCAGATGGCTCGCAACCTCCTCTTGTGTCTTGCCCCTTGCCCTACGTGCCTCGGCAATACGCTGTCCAAGCGTGCGAGGGTCTATCGAATCAAGCTCATGCACGGCTCGCTCCTTCCTGACGAGGGGTTGATGGTTCAAGAAGCCCCGCCCACGAAAAACCCTGCCGAGCGGCTCTGGCGGCGATTTCGCGCCATTCGTCTCGATATTCACTCAAGAGACGGATGATCGGTCCCGGTGACTGCTCGTCGGTTATGATGCGGGTTCCCAAGAGATGTCGCCGAAGCCGGGCAGGTAGACGGCGTTGGGGTGCCACTTCATCCAGTTGAACGACCTGATCCAGGAACGCCCGCATGTATTTCAAACGCTTCAACGAGACGCGATTGGCTTTGCTGGGCGAGTCGAAGAGATCGTACTTATAGGTGGTTGCCGGTTCCCGGATTCCTGCGACTGACACGGCTTGCCGCCGAAAGATGCAGGCCGGACAGACGCCGCACTGTTTATGTCGCGATTCCCTCAAAGGGTAGTGAACGCACGAGACGGTGGATCGCACAAGATCGTGGAGGCCGTGGTCCGCCGCCGCCTTAACAAGTTGTCCTTTCGTCTGATCGCCGAAAGGAATCGCAAACGTGATCGGCTTCTCCACAACGAGGCTGACAAGTCGCGACACGTTGCGCACGAACTCTGGGTGAACGCTTCTGGTCATTCGTGATCCGACCATGCCTGCCATGAAAGGCAGATTGATCGCCCCGATGCCCGACTCGTATATCTCGACCGAGGTAGCGCCAGCCATTGCAGCGGCGACCGCGCCTGCGGCAGTGAAAAGAAATGCCCGGCCGCGCTGCGTTAGTTCCTCTCGAAAAGGTTGGATTTCCGGCGTCCAGATCAGGGCCGCTTTCATGATCAGGGGAGAGATCAACACGTCGTACTTGGACGTGAGCAGCTTGTGCTGCTTCTGAATTAGCCTCCGCTGGATGGGCTGATGCCAGATGGTGACTGGCAGAACCTCGCTCTGTGGACCATTAGCGATCCGGTTTGCCAGACCAGCCGCCGAATCCAGGCCGCCGCTGTAAAGACATACTCTCGATTCTGGCGAAATGCGGAAGAGCGTCTTCTGACCGTTTCGGCCCCTTCGTCGGTCGTCCTTGTCGAACGAGAATTCCCAGGTGTCGTCCGTCAGGAACTCGACGGTTTCGGTCAATGCAGCGTGGACTTCGTGGTCCGACCAGAAGTCCGGCTCCAGGAGGCCCACTTTGAGCGACAGCGACCGTGACCACCACCGCCGCTGCTCTTGGCGTCTGCGCTTGATAAGCCGATCAACGACGTAGATGCCTGATGCAATGCGCAGCAGATCGACGAGCAGCGCCGGCAGTGGTTCGCCGAAGAACCCTTCGTATTCTTCGATGTCGCACCGGAAATGCTGACCAGCAGTCAGCGCCGTTGAATGAGCACCGCCAGATTCACGAAAGATGATCGTGTAAGGGGTCATTTCTTGGTCATTCCCAGCAAGGACATATCCATCATTTCCTTCGTCGGATCAGTACGCTCTCCCTTTTTGCTTCTGCGGGCTGTGGGTTTCGAGGTCGGGTCGTCCGCCAGCTTGTCGGCGATGCGCTGCACGTCCGGTTGGACCTGCTGCTTCACTTGCCCAAGATAGTGCCTAATGTCGGGGAAGCTGGGCCATTGCCGCGTTCCTGCCACCGTCTGAGCTATCTGGTCGGTCACCCGCTCGATGATCCCGTCAAGGTAAGCAGCGACGAGTCGGCGGTCATCGCTGGCCGGCTCCGCGGCTGTGGTTTCAACAAACAGATGGGCGTACTCGTGGCCTTGGCATTTCCGCACGAGTCTCAGCAGTGCTCCGGGATCGTCGCGATTCGCAAGAAACTCCTTGAACGAGACGCCCTTCTCGGCGAACTCTTTGAATGCCTTTCGGAGTGCAGCCGGTAGAGTCCGCTCCACCTTATTGGCGACATTTTCTACCGGCTGCCCCTTGCGAACAGCGTCGTGGACCTGCTTCCAGCGCTGAGCCCCGGGGTTCCCGAGATCGAGGGATTCATTCTCGGCCATTGGTATTCGTCCAAATTGCCAGGGTGCGTCTTTCACGCTCAAGTGAATTATAGACGCGGTGACTTACAAAGTCAAGCCTCTTTCTAATGTTATGTCAGTATATGTAAATCGACTTGGCAGACTCGCGCCTGTACGAATTGCGCGAAAACACCCAAGGAGTTGGCGTAAAGCGTTGTCTGGCAATGCTTTAGCCCCAGCTAGATCCAGCTTGGGGCGGAGCGGGGAAAAATCCGTGTGGGGGCTGGTTGATCCGGATGGAGGGAATTGTAAATTGGAGATTGTAAAATGAGAATTGTAAATTGGGGGAGCAGAAGGCGGAATGCGCAGGTCGGAAGGAGGAAGGCGGAATGCGGAATGCGGAAGGGGGAAGTGCGGATGGGGAAGTGGGAATCGGAAGGTTGGAATGCGGAAGTGGGAATGGGGAAGTAAGAAATCCGAAATCCGAACCGCAAATCCCAAATCCCTAACCCCCAGCCCCGAGCCCCGAACGGCACAAAAGCACGCTGCGCGTGGGTGCGAGCACCCACCCTACAGGCTTCTGGCGAAGGAGCGGCAGACATTCGATGACGGGTGCCCGGCGACTGGTTATCAATTATTTGTTTTTTCTTTCGTCGAAAACCTCTTTTGCTATCAAGAGGCCGTTCATTGCGGCTGCGAAGCCGGCGCTAGGAATTGTCTGAAGCATGACTTCAATTATTTCCTGTTCCGTGCAACCAACATTAAGCGCAGTATTGACGTGGACCTTTACTTGAAGAGGCGCCGTTCCCAGGGTTACCATACTTGACAATGTTATGATCTCCTTTGTCTTCAGGTCTAAACCGGGACGACTGTAGATATCTCCAAAAACGAATTCAACCAGGTATTGGGCAAAATCAGGAGAAATCTCTTCCATTTTCCTGATTACCTCTTTGCCCATACTGCCCTCCATTTCGATTAACTTCTTTAATCCCCTCTGGTATCTGTCTGATTTCATTGTATTAACCTCGATAAACTGTAAACGACAGCTTGGCCACCGCCGGGCTTGGCCCGGTGGAGCCATGATTGACCACTACCACGGCTCCATCCACATCCTCTCCTTTCCCCGCCGCTTCGCCACCGCCGGGCTTGTCCCGGTGGAGCGATGATTGGCCACTACCACGGCTCCATCCACATCCTCTCCTTTCCCCGCCGCTTCGCCACCGCCGGGCTCGCCCCGGTGGAGCGATGATTGGCCACTACCACGGCTCCATCC
>Ga0180431_10000335_pt1 | contig 67718 bp, 57 predicted proteins | sample SS_ome_11_FD_132459 | JGI IMG/M metagenome (GOLD analysis project Ga0180431, IMG submission 132459) | Hypersaline lake sediment archaeal communities from the Salton Sea, California, USA - SS_1_MS_1 metaG | ecosystem: Environmental > Aquatic > Non-marine Saline and Alkaline > Hypersaline >...
CGCTGAAGCTGCGAGGCCACAACCCGATCGACGTGATCACCCAGGGCTTGCGAACCTACGTCGCCACCGGCAAACTACCGCCATTGCCTGCACAACTTGTTGCAGACGGCTGAAGAGTTACCCGAGATGTAACTGTGGTTTCACGTCGAGCCAACTACATAGAGCTGACTCATGCCCATCACAACATCTTCGAGGGAGTCAGCTGTGAGAACTCTGAGCCGAACTTTAACCCAACGGCTGATTTCCACCTGTTTGACCTATACGCTTCGGGCGGCAACATCATACGAGGCTGCTATCTTGATTTGAGGGATGAAGGGGAATCCGCTGTCCATATACGTGGGAAGGACGCAGCCAGGCACGAGAACCGCGCTACTGGCAACCTAGTAGAAGGCAACTACATCATCAACTCAGCCAAGTACGGGGTGTACATCGGCAAGTACACACGCAAGAACATCGTTCGACACAACACGTTCCGCGACCACGATTTCAACGACGTGATAATTGACTGGGGAGATCCCAATGACTGGGGAGACCCCAACGATCCGAACACCGCCTGGGAAGATCCCAACGATCCGAATAGCCCCCTCACGACGCCACTCTACAACGCCGTCTATGATAACTACTTTGTGGACGGTGAAGTCGGCCACATAGAGACACGGGGGCATACCAAGACGCTTCTGATGTACCACTCAATAGACGAGGATTGGCTGAAGGTAAGTCCTCACGTGTGGGCAGAGAGGCTGACAATTGGGTATCACCTCTACATGAATGGTGGGACCCTGTGGTCCGGCACGGAGACCGACACAGGGGCAAAGCTCTTGTGGGGATCTGGAGATCCCATTGGGACGCAGTACGGCAAGATAGGTTCGGCTTTCCTGCGCAGGGATGGTGGCTCGGGAACGACATTCTACGTCAAGGAGTCTGACGAGCACGGCAAGAACGGCTGGGTACTCGCCCGAGGACTCAGCGGCTCGCTGACGATCTCCGACACCTCAACGTCCGGTTCCTGTACGTTCGCCGAGGAGCTGCCCAACTCGAACTACCGCGTATCTGTGACCCCGGTAGCCTTCGCCGGCTCACCTGACCCGAACAGCAGACGCATCGAGCAGATCGAGAAGGAAGCGACTGGTTTCACGGTGCACCTGGAGGCGTCGCCAGACACGGGGAATAGCGTGACGTTTGATTGGATTCTCAATCAGTAGGGCGATGGCCCCTGCGTGGTCAGAAGCTATGGGAGACGGGCCATGAGATGCACATCACTTAGCTCTGCTTGGGCCTTGCTGGTGATGGGTGCGCTGGCGCCGAAAGCGACGGTTGGGCTTGAAGTCGACCGATTCACGGTCGACGGCGGCGGGGGAACCAGCAGCGGGGGTGAGTTCGCGCTGTCCGGCACGATCGGTCAGCCGGACGCCACGTCGACGGTCATGACGGGTGGGGAATTCGAGCTTGAGGGTGGGTTCTGGCCTGGGCTTGGTGAGCAGACGATGTATGCGCTCACCCTCTACTACATCAATCAGCAGTTCGGACGGGTGCTGCTGGACCCGCCGCCCGACGATCCCAACCTGCCACTGTATCCGGCCGGGACGGAGGTGATCCTCACGGCTGAGCCCAACGAGGGCAAAGGGTTCAAGTGGTGGACTCTCTACGATCCGAACCACCCGGGGGACGGCAACTACGGGATCACCGACACCAACAACCCGATCGCCTTGGTGATGGATAGCGATTGGGAAGTCGAGGCCAAGTTCAAATGCGGCGCTGGCAGCGCCCTCCCGTTCTTGCCGGTGATACTGGGCGTGCTGGGCCTGGCCGTGTGGGTGAGACGGCGGGCGTAAGCGGCTTGCCGTTGCCGCGGCGTAAGCGGGTGAGTGCTGAGCAACCTGTTGACAACCTGATCTGATACATTGGGCCCCGCTGGCTGTCCTGGGCTTCCCCTTGGGCTGAAGAAGAAGCCGCCCACTGTGCGCAGCGTTCGGACGGGCACCCGATGAGGCGCTGGATTGGGGCCAACGGCTGCGGTACAATTACGTGGTTAGCGATCGGACTTCACGAGCCGTACGGAGACACTGGGCAATGCGCAATGAATTCACGGCCATCATCGAGAAGGATGGGGACTGGTACATTGCCTATTGCCCCGAGATCCCGGGGGCGAATGGCCAGGGCAAGACCGAAGAAGCGTGCCGGGTGAGCCTCGCGGAGGCGATTCGCTTGATCCTGGAGGATCGTCGCCAAGACGCGTTGCGTGGTGTCCCGACGGACGCGATCAAGGGCACCGTGACCATCTCATGAAACGTCGCGCCCTCCTGAAGCACTTGCGGCGGCACGGCTGCTACCTGAAACGAGAAGGTGGCTCCCATTCCTTATGGGTCAACCCCCAGACCGGTCAAATGGAGACGATCCCACGGCACGCTGAGATTGCTGATCGTCTCGCGGCCAAGATATCCAAAGGCCTGTCGGTTCCTCCAAGACCCGTTGACGGTCAGTCCTAGTCGCGGTTCGCGGTGGAGCCGTTTGTGCGTTGGGGTCGCTGATCCGAGCCCGGTCCTCCCCCTCTCCGTCCGGTTGTCCCGTGACAGCTTCTCGCAGCGGGGATTGCCGCCGGTGCACTTCGGACAACAGAGCGCAAAAAGAAAGCCACCCGCCGTGGGATGGGTGCTGGCGGGTGGCTCGTCGTTATGTCATCTGCCCGGTCTTGATTTCGGTTCCTCCTGGAGCGGGGCCGTGGGCAGTTATCCGTCCCCGGTCGTGAAAGAGGGTAGTCTTTGGGAAGCGAGCTTGTTAGCCCTCGCCCGTTTCAAGAAGCCCCTGTAAGATCTCCTTGAGTGTCTCAACGCACCCGTCGGCGTTCGGGAGGATGGAGATGAACGTGATCCCGACCGCCAACTTCGCCTTCCTGACCAACTTCTTCAACATCGTGCACTCCTGGGAGCCCGAGACAGTAACTTGCCGCGACTTTGACGCTGGGGTACTGAGCAAGCTGCGTGCCACTCGGCGCTCCGGTGTCGATCGCGGCTGGCGCGGCTGGGAGGGCCGGTTGCCCACGCCCGGTCGCCCGGATGCTGCGGAATTTGCCCCAAACAGGGCGGATGCCAGTGGGGAAATTGCCCACATCGTTCTGCGGATGCCCGGCTGCTGGTGTTGCGTAGCGGGGCTAGGGGATTAGAATGCACCCGCGTTGGCCCAGGTTCTCGGACCTGGCGCGAACGTGGGGGTGCTTCTGCAAACTGGGACTGCCGCCGAAACGCTGACCGCCACCAGGTACGAGGGAGGAACAGCCATGCGATGGATGATGACAGCGACGTGGGTCCTTGCCGTCTGTCCGCTGACGGCCATGGCCGGTTCGGACAACGACGTGATCCGTACGGTCCGGGGGCGGATGCTCCGGCGATACGTGGCCGTCGATCGGCAGGTGATGGCGTTCTACTACCCCTGGTACGGAACCGAGAAGACCGGGGACCGGGAACGACATTGGGGCAACTGGGACGCGGCCAAGAAGGACGCGCCGGCGTCGCTGCGTTGGCCGGTCGGGGGCCCCTACGACTCGACCGATTCGGAAGTCGTCGATCGTCATATGGAGCAGTTCGTCCAGGCCGGCATCGACGTGCCGATCGCGAGTTGGTGGGGTCCTGGCACGCACTCCGACAAGGCCATGCGCGTCATCCTCGATCACGCGGCCAAGCACAACCGGCGGGTGACCGTGTACTTCGAGGTCGTTCGCGACAAGCCGCCGACGATCGAGTCGGCCGCCCGGGACCTCAACTACCTGGCCGGCGAGTACGTGTCGCACCCGGCGTGGTTGCGGGTCGGTCGGCGGCCGGTGATCTTCCTGTACGGTCGGGTCATGGGTCAGTTGGGCGACGTCGGTTGGGCGCAGGCCTTGAGCCTGGCCCGGGCTCAGAGCGGCGCGGATTGGGTGGCCATCGCCGACGGGATCCGCGGCAGCTACGCGTCCTTGTTCGACGGCATCCATACCTACAACACGATGGGTTCGTATCTCAAGCAGCCCGAATCGAAGTGGTCGCAGATCGCCGAGCAGCACATGACCCGATCGATCCAACTGGCCAGGCCGCTCGGCCGCATCGCCTGTGCGACCATCGTGCCCGGCTACGACGACACCAAGATCCGCAAGCCCGGCGCCGCTTTGGATCGCGCGGGGGGGCGGCTGTACGACGTCCAGTGGAAGGTGGCCTTGGAGACGCAACCCGACTGGATCCTCATCACGTCGTTCAACGAATGGCATGAGGGCAGCGAGATCGAGCCGTCGGCGGAGTTGGGCGACAAGTACATGAAGGCGACGGCGACGTGGACCCGGAAGTGGCGGGCGTCACCGGACAAGCGTTCGGCCGCCGCGCCGGCAGGGCCCGCCCGGAAGGGCGACGCCGAGCTGAAGAAGGTGGTCAACAAGCAGATCCGCACGCGGATCGGCTTGCTCAACGGGCTGGGACCGGTGGGCATTCGTCTGCTCCGCGCGATCGACAAGATCGACCTGATCGAGCCGGCCGATCTGGTGGCTGGCAAGGTCACGCCGAAATCGCATCGCGTGTTGATCTACACCAGCGGTGAGTCGTATCCCACGCGGGTCACGTCGGACAACGACGTGCCCCAGGCGATCGCCGCTTACGTCGCCGCTGGGGGTAGTCTGCTGGCGTTCAGCGACATGCCGTTTCCGTTCTACTACGACGCGGATCGCAAGACCGTCCAAGCCGGGCGGCTGTTCGACCTGCACATTCTCGGGTCAATGGCCACCAAGAGCGGCAAGCCCTTCGACCAGGCGACCGGCCCTGCCGGCTTCGAGCGCCCGCCGGCCGGCCTGCAGTTGTCGTTCGCCGTCGCCGGCGAGCTGCCGTCCCAGCCGTCCGCCTTGCCCTGGCCGTCGGGCGGGGACCTCCGGTGGCGACCGGCGTATCGCCCGCTGGATCGCGAGCGTGGACGCCCCTATTGGCCATTGATGAAGCTTCTCGACCAGAACGGCCGGGACTGGGGCGAGGCCGTCGCCGTCTTCGGCTCGAAGGACCCCAAGGCCGGTAACGTCATCTACGCCTGGTTCCGCCTGGCCGACGTCGCCGGTCTGGACGGTTTCCTCTGCGACCTGCTCCGCCTGGCCGTCACGCCGGCGCATGATTGAGGTGGCGACGCCCGTTCGTGCCGGGGCATGCCAGCACCGATCGTGTGCTGGCGCCGTCTTGGGTATCCCAGCTTCCCGTCATGACACGGTGGCTTTGCGCGCATTGACTCGGTCCCGGTAGGTGCTGGACGAGCCGACCTGGGCCGGCTACGCTTCGACGGTTAGCGGTGTTGGCGAGGAGACAATCCATGTGTGCCTGGACCATTTCAGCGGACGAGATTCGGACCAAGCGGGATCGGGTGGCGAGCTATCTGCGGGAGAAGCTGCTGCCGTTCTGGTTGGATAACTCGGTGGACACCGAGTGCGGGGGGTTCTTGACGTACTTCGATCGGGACGGCAAGCCGACGGGCGAGACGGACAAGACGCTGGTCTGCCAGACGCGGATGATCTTCACCATGGCGTCGGCCCATCGGGCGGGGCTGGGCGACGGGCGGTGCGCCGAGATCGCCGAGGCCGGGGCGCGGTTCCTGGTCGATCATTTTTGGGATTCCGAGTACGGCGGATGGTTCTGGATCACCGACCGAAAGGGCTCGGTGATTGACGACAGCAAGATCATCTACGGACACGATTTCGCCGTGTACAGCCTGGCTGAGCTGGCGTTGGCGACGGGCAGCGAGCTGGGGCGTGAGTATGCGCTGCGGACCTACGACGAGCTGTGCCGCAACGTCATCGACACGCGGTACGGCGGGTACTACGAGATGCTGCTTCGCGACTGGTCGCTCAAGCCGGCCGGCGCCTACGGCGGCGATCGCAAGTCCCTCGACGTGCACATGCACATGATGGAGGCGTTGACCACGCTGTACGAGCTGACGGGCAGCGGGGTCCATCGGCGGCGGTTGCTGGAGGTGATCGACCTGCTGATCACCAAGATGCTCGAGCCGACGTACGGCACGGGCATCAGCCAGTTCTCGCTGGCGCTTGAGCCGCTGCGGGCCATCATCTTCAAGGCCGTCTGGGGCAGCGACCGTGATGCAGAAGAGGACGAGGGCCGCCCGCTGAACAACACCAACTACGGGCACAACGTCGAGTTCGGTTGGCTGCTGAACCACGCGGGGAAGATCCTCGGCGAGTACGCGGGCAACTACACCGGGGTCATCCGCAAGCTGGTGGATCATTGCGTGTCGTACGGCATCGACGAGGAGTACGGCGGCATCTACGTCGAGGGCCCGCACGACGGTCGGGGCGAGAACACCGAGAAGGAGTTCTGGCAGCAGGCTGAGGCCCTGGTCGGGCTGTTGGATGCGTGCGTGCTGTTCCGCGACGACGCCTACTGGCGGGCGTTCTGCAAGGTGTACGACTTCGTCTTCGACCACAACATCAACCACGACGTGGGCGAGTGGTACGCCCTGCTCAATCGCGACGGGTCGGTCCAGTGGGACTACCTGGGCCACGCGTGGAAGATCAGCTATCACACGGTGCGGTCGATGATTCAGTCGGAGTTGCGGATGGATCGGTTGCTTGAACAGGGGGAGAAGTAGGGTTCGGGGTTCAGGGTTCAGGGTCTGGGACAGGACGTGTGGCGGGGAAGCGAGTCCGAGACCCCAAACCCTGACCCCTGATCCCTAATCCCTACCACGGAGCGTCTATGCGGATCGTTGCGGACGAGAACATCCCTTACGTGCAGGAGGCGTTCGGGCGGCTGGGGTCGGTTCGGACGGTCGCGGGGCGGTCGATGACGGGTGAGGACGTCGCCGACGCCGACGTGCTGCTGGTCCGATCGGTGACGCGCGTGGACGATGCGCTGTTGGGCGGGTCCGGCGTTCGATTCGTCGGGACGGCCACCATCGGCACGGACCATGTCGATACCGACGTGCTCGCCTCGCGCGAGATTGCGTTCGCCAGCGCTGCCGGGAGCAACGCCAACAGCGTGGCCGAGTACGTCATGGCGCAACTGCTGATCCTTGGGGATCGGCTGGGGATCGACTGGGCCGGCCGGACGATCGGCGTGGTGGGCGTGGGCAACATCGGGCGGCTGGTGGTCCGCAACGCCGGCGCGATGGGGATGCGGGTCTTGCAGAACGATCCGCCGCGGGCGCGGGCGGAGGGCGCCGAGACGTTCGTGGACCTCGACGCGGTCTGCGGCGAGTGCGACGTGATCACGCTCCACGTCCCGCTGATCCGCGAAGGGCCGGATCGAACGATGCACCTGTTCGACGGCGACCGGTTGGCGGGCCTGCGTCCGGGGACGATCCTGTTCAACTCCGCGCGTGGTGCGGCGGTGGACAACGGGGCGCTGCGCGACGCGCTCGGGGCGGGTCGGCACGAGGGCGCGTGCCTGGACGTTTGGGAGCGCGAGCCCGACATCGACGTGGACCTGCTGAAGCGAGTCGCCATCGGCACGCCGCACATTGCCGGCTACAGCTTCGACGGCAAGGTGGCGGGCACGAAGATGCTGTTCGACGCCGTCTGTCGCACGTTCGCGGTCGACGAGACGTGGGATCCGGCCGAGTGCCTCCCCGCACCGACCGTCCCGCGGATTGAGATCGACGTTTCGGGCCGGAGAGATCAGGACGTGCTCCGCGAAGTCGTTCGTCGCGTCTACGACCTCGAGGCCGACGACGCCCGGCTCCGCGACATCATCGACCTGCCGGCCGAGGATCGAGGCCGACAGTTCGACGCGCTTCGCAAGGAGTACCCGGTCCGACGTGAGTTCTACAACACGCACGTCGCGCTGGCCGGCGGCACCGAGGTGTTGCGCCAGACGCTGGCGACCTGGGGGTTCCGCGTCGAGTCCTGAGCGAGCCGCGGGATTCATCCCGCGCGGCAACCGGACCGCGCGGGATGAATCCCGCGGCTCGAGCGACTTCGTCGGTTGGGGTCCGTGAATCGGCCGTTGTCAGGGCATTCCGTCGCGGGTACGGTGAGACGCCCGGTGATTGGCTGCGTCGACGACGGGAGGAGGCATCACCATGCAGGGCATGCTGGACCTGGCCACACTCAACCGGCTGGTCGAAGAGGGCGACATCGACACGGTGCTGGTCGTGTTCCCCGATCACCTCGGTCGGCTCATGGGCAAGCGGGTGACGGGTCGGTTCTTCCTCGACCATACCTACGAGCACGGCATGCCGGCCTGCAATTACCTGCTGACGGCCGACATGGAGATGGAGCCCCTGCCCGGGTTCGACTACACGAGTTGGGAGAAGGGCTATGGTGACTTCTGCGCCGTTCCGGACATGGCCACGCTCCGCCGCGTGCCGTGGCTGGAGAAGACGGCGCTGGTGATGGGCGATCTGGTGGACGAGGAGACGCGCGAACCGGTCGAGGTCTCGCCGCGGCGGATCCTGCGCCGTCAGATCGAGCGTGCGGCGGAGGCGGGCATGCAGGTGATGGCCGGCAGCGAGCTGGAGTTCTACCTGTACGACGAGACGTATCGGTCGGCCCGTCAGAAACGCTATCGAGACCTGACGCCGGGGTCGGACTACATCATCGACTACCACATCATGGACCCGACGAAGGACGAGGCCCTGATCCGCCACATCCGCAACCAGATGGACGCGGGCGGCGTGCCGGTCGAGTTCAGCAAGGGGGAATGGGGTCGCGGTCAGCACGAGATCAACCTTCGCTACGCCGAGGCCCTGGAGATGGCGGACCGGCACGTGATCTACAAGAACGGTGCCCGGGAAATGGCGGCCCAGGCGGAGCGGGCCATCACGTTCATGGCCAAGATCGACCGCCAGGCGGCCGGATCGAGCTGCCATGTGCACGTCAGCGTCCGTGACCGCCAGAGTGGGCAGAGCTTGTTCAGCGCCGGCGACACACCCACCGAGGCGTTCATGCACTTTCTGGGCGGGATGATCTCGGCGGCGCAGGAGCTGACGCTGTTTTATGCCCCCACGGTGAACGCCTACAAGCGTTTTCAGGCCGGTTCGTTCGCGCCGACCGGGGTCGCCTGGGGACGCGACAACCGGACGTGCGGGTTCCGCATCGTCGGGCATGGCCAGTCGTTGCGGATCGAGTGCCGGATCCCCGGTGCGGACATCAATCCCTATCTGACGTATGCGGCAGCGATCGCGGCCGGCCTGAACGGCCTGGGCCGCAAGATCGATCCACCGCCGGAGTTCGCGGGCGACGCATACCGGGCCGACGACGTGCCGCACGTGCCGGCGACGCTCCCCGAGGCCATTGAGGCGTTCGGTCAAAGCGAGTTGGCGAGATTGGCCTTTGGCGACCCCGTCGTCGAGCACTACCTCCGTCTGGCCCGTCTGGAGCAGGAGAGCATCGACCGGGAGGTCACGGACTGGGAGCTGATGCGCTACTTCGAGCGGATCTGATCCTCGGTCGGGTGATGGGGGACAAGCCTGCGACGACGAAACGATGCCCCGCCGCGGCGGATCGATGTTACAATGACAAGTGCGCATCGCGCCCGGTGTATGGGCGGGTTCGTGCGGAAGGCCGATTGGGGCCGGGGGTTCTAGCCCTCGCAGGTCACCGTTGATGCCGATGGAGTTTCGGTGCGACAAGTGCGGCAAGACCTTGCTGGCGGATGAGCCGGCGGGAACCGAGGTGCGCTGTCCCACCTGCCAGGCTCCCCTGACGGTTCCCGACTCAGAGGCGCCGCCGCGGGCCGACACGCCCCCGCCCCCATCTGGCAAGCCGACGACGCCCCCAGCGTCGAGCCAGGCCGCCCCCGAACAAGACGAGGACCCAGAAGAAGGACAGCTGTCCGAGCGGACGGTCGGGGCCCTGACCGTTGCCCTGCCCTGGGGCATCTCGGTGGTGTTCCACGCGGGGGTGTTCTTGGTGCTCTTGTTTCTGTTCATGGCCCGCGCGATCGTGGAGGACACGGAGGCCGAACGGATCATCATCCCCGACGCCCGGCTGAGCGAGACCCCTCGCTCGATGATCGACCCGGACCAGGATCAGCTTGACCTGAAGAAGGACGAGGTCCGCAAGAAGACCCGGAAGTACGAGTACCGCAAACAGCAGGCCAAGAACATGCTGGCCGAGATCCCCGACAAGAAGTCGAGCGGCTTGAAGATCATCGGGATCGGGGCGGGCGGGGGCGGTCAGGCGTCGGCGTACGGGTTGAGCGCGGGCGCGGGCGACGGGCCCAAGGCTTCGTTCTACGGGTCGGGCGGGAACGCCTACAAGGTCTGCTACGTCATCGACCGGTCCGGGTCCTTGCTCGACACGTTCGACTACCTCCGCGACGAACTGAAGCGGAGCATCCGGGCTCTGGCGCCGAAACAGCAGTTCCACGTGGTCTTCTTCGCATCCGGCAGGCCCGAGGAGATGCCGCAGCGCAAACTCGTCTACGCTACGCAGAAGAACAAGGACGCGGCGTTCGAGTTCCTCGACGCGATCGTGCCCGGCGGCCGGACCGACCCTGTCCCGAGCCTCGAGCGGGCGTTCAAATGCAAACCGGAGCTGATCTACTTCATGACCGACGGCGATTTCGCGCCGGACGTCAAGATCAAGCTGAGGCGTCTCAACCACGCCAAGAAGGTCAAAATCAACACCCTATCGTTCATCTACAAGCCCGGCGAGAAGCTGCTCCGCGAGATTGCCGAGGAGCACGGCGGACGGTACAAACACGTCAGCGAGGACGATCTGGACCAGTGAGTCAGAACCGCACAACGAGATTCCGGGCGTTGTGCCCCTGGGCGGCGATGGCGGCGATGACGTGGACGTCGTCGGTGAGTCGAACGGCGCTGGCCGATGACGTCTGGGTCCGCGGATCGCGGCAGACGCCGACGAAGCGCGGGTCGGTCCGCATCCGCGGCGACCGGTCCGAGAAGCTGCTCTTTGTTTCGCGGGGGGGGACGCCCCTGTCCAGGCCCATCGGGCAGGTCGTGCGGATCCACCTTGACGGCGAACCCAAGCTGGACGAGGCCGAAGCGCTGTTCCAGGAGGGCGACTGCGCCAAGGCGATCGTTCCCTATGAACTGGTGCGTGCCCGGACGAGCCACGCATGGCTGAAGCGATACGTCACGGCCAAGCTGGTGACCTGCCACGACGCGGCGGGCCACCTCGCCGACGCGATCAAGGCCTGGGTGGAGACGCTGGCGGCCTGGCCGACGCACGGATTGACGCTTCGTCCCAAGAACCTAACCGACAAGGGACCTGAGGCCCACGAAGAGGCACTGCGCATGTTGGCCGACGCTCTGGCGGACGAGAATCTGGCCGAAGAGGCCCGCCAGGCGATCGAAGGGCTGCAGGCAGCCGTCAAGCGGGCCGGTCCGGGCTCCCCGGGCGCGGTGCCCCAACGTGCCCGCCCAGCCCAATCGGATCGCCCGGACGATCGATCCGGCGACGAAGCGGCGCCGACCGAGAGGGTCAACGTCGTCGAGGTCCTGGGAAACGCGAATCGGCTCTTCAAGGCGGGCCGATACGACGAGGCGGTCCAAGAGATCAACCGTGCTATGCCGGCCATGGCGGGCAAGCGGCTCAAGACGTCCATGCCTCAGTTCCTGGTGCTCAAGGCCCGGTATCTGCTGGCCAAGGGCGACGCGCTGGCGGACGCGAACAAGAAGGATGAGGCGAAGCGAGCGTATGTATATGCCGGCCTAGCGGCGATGCACGTGGTCACGTTCTTTCCCGAGAGCCAGCCGCTTGTCGAAGCCCTGTACTTAACGGCCCGTTGCCACGAGAGGATCGGGCTGAGAGACCAGGCGGCGGCCCTTTATGCCGAATGCAGGGAGTATGCGATCGGACGGGGCCGATCCGAGTGGAAGGCAAAGTCGGCCGAGGCCCTCGAGCGGCTCGACGTCAAGCCGAAGTAGATCGAGTCGGCCGAGGCCCTCGAGCGGCTCGACGTCAAGCCGAAGTAGACCGAGCCGGCCTCGACGAGGTCGGAACCGAGACAGGGAGGCACCATGCTCACACGACCCTTGGAGCGATTCGCCCTGGTGGCGGTCTTCTGTGCGTGTCTGGTCGGGACGGTCTTCGCCCAGCAGCCGGGCGCGCCCGCGGCAGGGGACATGGACGTCTTCGACGTGTTCGTCAAGAAGTCCGGGCCGATCACGTGGTTCATTCAGATTCCCCTGTCCGTGGCCACGCTGGCCCTGATCATCCACTACGCGATCCAGATCCGGCGGAAGAACCTCCTGCCGGACCAGACGCGTGAGCAGATCACCCAGTTCTTCCAGGGCAAGCAGTACCGCGAGGCGATGGAGTTCGCAGCCAGTGACGTCTCGATGCTCGGGCGGTTGGTTCACTCCGGGCTGCACGAGGCCAGTCACGGCTACGCCGCCATGCAGCGGGCCATCAGCGACGCGGCGTCCGAGCAAACCATCAAGATCATGCGCCGGATGGAGCTGCTGAACATCATCGGGAATCTGTCCCCGATGATCGGCCTGTTCGGGACGGTGACGGGCATGATCATGGCGTTCTGGGCGTTGGTGGACATTGTCCAGCGGGGCGGGGTGACCGATGCGGCGCAGCTGGCGGCGGGGATCATGTACGCTCTGGGCACGACGTTCTGGGGGTTGCTGGTGGCGATTCCGGCGCTGGCGGGGTTCTCGTGGTTCCGCGGCCGGGTCGACAGCCTGGCCGATGAGACCGCTTCGGTCGCCGAGGAGCTGATCGAGGTATTCAGACCCGCGGCCAAGAGGTAGTCCCGATCCGCAGCAGGCAAGACGGAGCGATCGCCGTGGCTCGTCGGTATGAACCGAAACCGATCGACGTGAACCTCACGCCGATGATCGACGTGACGTTCCTGCTGATCATCTTCTTCATGATCGTCTCGCAGATCACACAAAGCGAGACCGATCCCATCCACGTCCCACGGCCGACCAACAGCCAGGCGCGAGAGCTGAAGTACGCCAACAAGCTGATCATCACGCTCGTCCACGACGGTGAGGGGGGCGTAGCCCGGTACAAGGTGGGTTCGCGGTTGGCCCGGGACATGGAGGTGGTCCGCACCATCGCCGAAGAGAGCCGCCGGAGCGCCGAGGCGTTGGGCGAGCGGCTGGACGTGATCGTCCGAGCGGACCGGGACGTGCGATACAGCTACGTTCGACCGGTACTGGAGGCCATCGCCAAGGCGGGGCTGGAGAACGTCAACCTCGCCGCCGAGGCGACAAGCCGCGCCCCAGCGGAAACGGAGGAAGGGGCCTAGTGTCCGACGGCACGCGCAAACGCCCGAGCGCCGAACAGGCCCGGACAGCCGGTTTCGAGGAACCCCCGGCCCGGCGGCGATCTGCGCACGTCGAGCCCCGGCGGCTTGTGCAGCCCAACATGACGCCCATGATCGACGTCGTCTTCAACTTGTTGATCTTCTTTCTGTGCACGGGGAACTTCAATCAGCCCGAAGGGATGCTGCCCAGCCGACTGCCGAAGCATCATGGCGTCGCGACCGGCGACGAACTGCCCGCCACGCCGATCCGTATCGTTCTGAGGCAATACGGGACGGCGGACGAGGACTATATGATTCGCATCGAACAGCGCTCCGAGCAGCCGAGCGACTTCGCCGGTCTGGCCGAGATGCTCCGTGGCCTGCGGGAGAGCACGGCCTTCAACGCCGAGAGTCAGGTCATCGTCGTCGCCGACGGGAACGTGAGGTGGGACCATTTGGTGAACGCCTTCAATGCGGCCCTGGTGGCCAGATTCAAGAACATCACCTTCGGGACGAAGTGAGGCGGTTGTCATGCCGGTGGATGGGCGTTCGATCCTGCTGATCTGCGTGCTGATGCTGCTGTCCGGCGCAGCGTCGCCGCGTTCCATGCAGCCGGAAGACGAGCTGCTGGACGCGGAGCGGTTCCGCGGCGAGCTGATGCGGCGGGGGATGACGGATCTGCTGGAGGCGTTTCTGGAGGAGTGCCCGCCGACCCGTCCGGTCGACAAGCTGATCTACGCGCGACAGCAGCAGCTGGCCATCTACGCCGACAAGTCCCGCGACGAAGACGAATGCCTGGCCGCTCTGGACAAGGCCATCGTCCTGCTCTCCGAGGCCGTTGAGAAGCACCCCAATGATCCCCGTGCGATGGAATGGCGCCTGGCGCTCGGCAAGGACCTGATCTACAAGCAGGCCGAACCGTATTACAACAACATCCTGTTTCGCGGGGGGTCGAAGGAGGACCGCGCGCGGCTGCTGGCGATCAGCACGCGGGCGACCGAGACCTTTGACGCGCTGATCAAGGTAATCGAGCGGTGGGACCGGGACGCCCAGCACCTCAGCGAGTCGGAGCTGCGACGTCTGGACAACACGGGCGAGCTCGACCGCCGCCGGGAGCTGGACCTCAACGCGCGGTACTTCGCGAGCTGGGCGAAGTTCTACCGGGCGCTGGCCGCGCCGCCCGGCAAGGACCGCCAGGCGGTCCTGGACGAGATCATCACCTACCTGACGGTCGAGAAGAAGGACTGGATCGAGACCGACCACGCCCAGTCCGGCGTTCAGTGCCAGTCCCTCCTGCTGTTGGGCATGACCTACCGATTGAAGGGCGACCAGAACGCCGACGAGCAGGCCGTCAAGTACTTGCGGCAGGCCGTCGAACGGGCCGCCAAGCTGACCGACCCGGGCGAAAAGCGGGACCTGCAGTGGGTGGTCTTCCTGGGCAAGATGGAGCAGATCAAGGTCCAGCGCGACACCGGCCAGTACGCCGAGGCGTTGGCGAGCATCAAGGCCATGACCCAGGAGATGGCGGACGCGCCGTCGTCGCCGTCGACGGAACTGGCCGCCGCCCTGCTCGAGGGGTCGATCTATCGGAAGCAGGCCGAGGCCGCCAAGGCCAAGAAGAACGTCAAGACCTACACCCGGCTGATGGCCCAGTCGCGCCAGCCGCTGATCGCGCTGGCCAACCGTCGGCCCCAGGCCAAGGCCCGAATCTACGCGTCCATCTATCCGTTGCTAGGCAAAGACCCCAAGCAGGACGAGCTCGGACCGTTCGACAAGAACGTCTACGTGGTCGGCTTGCTGAACGACGCGGCGCGGGCGCAGCGGCGGGTCGAACAGATACGCAAGGCCGCCGCTGGCAAGCTCGATCCGGCCCGACGCAAGCAGATCGTGCAGCTCAACGCCGAGCGGACGGCCAGCCTGGCCAAGGCCATCCAGACGGCTGAGCTTCTATTGGCCGACAAGTCCGAGCTGGCCGAGCGGCTGCGGCCTGAGGCCCTGTTCAACCTGGCGGTGTGCTGCTTCGAGAGCGGCAAGCTCCTCAGAGCGGTGCAGACGTTCGACCGCCTGGCTCGCGACTTCCCGGCGTTCAACCGCAGTCGCGACGCCGCGAGTCACGCGGTCCAGATCGCGGCGGACCTGAATCGCGACCCCGCCAACAGCGATCGCCCGGAGATCCGCCAGGTCTTCATCGAGGCCCTGCGGACTCTGACCGGGCGGTTCGCCGACAGCGACGAGGCCCGTTACTGGCAGTTCTTCCTGGCCAACACGATCGAGCTGGCGGGCGACGACCGCGCGGCGGCCGAGGCCTACGCCAAGGTCAGCCCCGACCACGCCCACTACCTCGACGCCCGGTACTACAGGATGGGTTGTCTGAGGAGATCGTTCGAGCGGGCGGTTGCCAGTCAGCCGGCCGACGAGGCTTCCGTCCGCCGCCAAGCCGAGAAGCTTCTCGCCGAGGCGACCGACTGTGCGAACCTGATCGCCAAGTCCGTCGACCAGATCGACGACAAGAAGCGACAAGCCGAACTCGAGCAGTTCGCGGGCGACGCCTTGCTGACGATCGCTCGACTGACCAACGAGCCGCCGCTGCAGGACTACCAGGCCACGATGAAGACGCTGGCCGGCTTCGAGGACCGCTACGGGCGGTATCGCGACCTGATCGGACGGTCCATGCGGTTGAAGATCGTCGCCCTGCAAGGGCTGGACCGGCTCGACCAGGCCAAGCAGCTTATCCCCGACTACGTCAGGCGCGATCCCGAGAACGCGGGCGCGACACTCGGCGCGTTGCTCACCTCGATGCGGCAGGAGGTCGAGCGGGCGCGGCAGCGGGACCAGGACAAGGCGGCGCGGAAGGCGGCCGCCGAGTCCGTCGAGCTGGCCGTATGGCTCTACCGGTGGGCGCGGGTCAACCGTCAGCGCGTCAAGCCAGACGAGCTGTTCGCCATCCGCGTGCAACTGGCGCAGGCGTACCTGGAGGCCGGACAGTACGAGCCGGCCCTCAAGCTGTTCCAGGAGTGCTTCGAGCAGGACAAAGCGCGTTCGTCTGAAGGCGAGCCGTCGCACGGCCCGACGCTGATCGGCCTGGCCGAAAGCCACTACCGTCTCGCCCAGCAGGCCGCCAAGGCGGGTCAGTACGATCGGGCCGCGGAGGGGTTTCAGACCGCTTCACGCCGTTTCATGGTCGTTTGGCAGCGCACGGAACGCCATACGCCGCTCTGGTGGCGCGCCTTTGTTCGGGGACTGCAGGTCCCGGTCGAGCGCCGCGAGGTCCTCGTCGCACAGCTCGAGCAGGCCCGACGCAGCCGAAGCCTCACCGACCAGGAACGCGGACAGCTCGCCAGCATCCCCAAGATCCTGGCGCGGATCGAGCAGACCATCAACGCTGAGCGAATGGGGGACACGCAGCTTGGCGGGCACACGCAAGCGCTGAACCTGCTCCGCGCTCGGATGAAGAAGCTCGCCAAGCGGGTGAGGGATCTCGGGATGTAGGGAATAGGGTTCAGGGGTCGGGGTTTAGGGTTCAGGATCTGGGGCGGGACGTGCAACAGACGAGCGAATCCCAGACCCTAACCCCTGACCCCTGAACCCTCTTGCCCAGCCCCGACCAATGCTCGTCCTACGATTTGTACTCCTCGCGCGGGGGCGCGAAGATGTCGAGGGTCCTGCACGCGCCGTTCAGGGCGCGGGCGGCGTGGGGCGCGCCGCCGGGGATCAGGTACATCTGTCCGGGCTGCACGACACGCGTCTGACCGTCAACGGTGAGCTCGAACTGGCCTTCCAGGCAGATGCCGGCCTGTTCGTGCGGATGGGCGTGCTCCGGCACGGCGCCGCCGGGCTCGAAACGGACCATGGACAGCATGATCTTTTCGCCCCAAGCCAACCCCACCGTCACGCCCTCAGACAAGTGTTTGGTGAACAGATCGCCTTCGCAGAAGAGCACGGCTTGGGCGGGGTTCTGCGACATCACGCCGCCTCCTGTTCGGACGGGGTCGTCGCGGACGAGGCCGCACGATGGTGCTTCCGGTCCAGCCAGAAGTTGATCAACAGCAGCCCGACGCCGACGACGAGCAGCGCGTCTGCCACGTTGAAGATCCACCGCCAGAGCTGGTACCCGCGGGGCAGCCACGACGTGTCGATCTTAATGAAGTCGCGGACGACGGGCGAGGGCTCGACGTGCCAGGCCTTGCGCTTGGGCACGCGACGAAGCGTGCCGTCGCCTTTGGGCCATTCGGCGAAATGCCAGAATCGCTCGTCCTCGTCGACGAGCTTGCCGGTCAGGTAGACCTCGTCGCCCAGCCAACTCCGCCATCCCACCGTCGACGGGCGCCAGACGGCGTCGGCCTCGACGAAGGCGCGGTCGTAGAGGTTGCCCAACGCGCCGGCCAGGATCATCCCCAGCGCGATGTGCATGCTCCATCGATCGCGGGGCGTGTGGGCAAACAGGTAGATCACGAACAGCAGCGCCAGGATCGAGGCGACGATGAAGACCGGTGTCATGCCGTGCCCCAAACCGAACAGCGCTCCGGGATTGAGCGAGCGGTTGAGGTGCAAGAGCCTCGGCACGACGATCTCGAGCCCGGTGAGATTGTCGAAAGCCCAATGCTTAGACCACAGATCGGCCGTCAGGCCGACGACGGCAACAACCCACATCCGGGCGTGGCTGGGACCATGCCGCAAGCTGAACGCCCTGGCAAAGGACGCCGCGCCCTCGGCGTCTGCGGGGGAGGATACCGGCGGCGGTGTGATCGGATCGGGCATGAGCAGGTGGGTCTGGCCGGTCAGAAGCCACGTTCAAGACGTCGGGCATACTCGATGCAATGCTTGGCCCAGGGCTTAGCCCTCAGCCGGGCCTTGGAGATGGGCTTGCCCGTGCCCAGACAAATGCCGTAGGTGCGGTCTTCGATTCGCTGCAACGCCTCATCAATCTCGCGAAGCATGGCGTGTTCGTTCTCGATCAGGCCGAGCGTGAACTCTTGCTCGAAGTTGTCGCTGCCCAGATCGGCCATGTGAATCGGCATGTTCGACAGGTCGCCGGCCGAATCCTGCCGGCTCTTCCGCAGGGCCTCGTCGGTCATGTTCGTCACGTCGCCCACGAGCGTCGCCCGCTTGGCCAGCAGCAGTTGCCTGAACGACTCCAGCTCCCTCTTGTTGAGCGGAGACTTGGGCGGCTTGGCCGCGGCGGGTTCGTTGTTGCCGCCGGAACTCGCCGCCCTGGCCGCCGGCGCCTTGCGGGTCACCTTCTTCTTTGCTCCCGCCTTCTTCGCGCTCTTGGCCGTTCGACTTGATGCTCTCTTGGTCGCAGCCGCCGTGGACCTGCTGCGCGTCGTTGACCTGCCGGCCGACGTGCCCCGGCGAGAGGTCCTGCTCGTCGTTGCCGACGAGGTCGCACGACGAGTCCGGGAGGCCGTCTTCTTCTTCGTGGCTTTGCGGGCGGCCTTGGTTGCACCCGCCTTCTTGGTCGGTCGTTTCGCCACGTGCAATTCCCTATCCTGCGGTCGCGGTTTTCATAAACCCTTGTGCACTAAGACCTCAGCGATCCCAAGAATTGTACAAGTATAGAAGCCTCGGCGCGACATGTCAAGGGCCTGGGACATCCCGCCATTGGCGGCCGACATCTGTTGAAAGACGCCAAGCGCCGAAATTATGATTTCATTAACCTCTTGTGCCATATTATCCCCCTCCCGGGATGGGCCAACCCGCCCAACCCATCGGCCACCTGCCCAAATGTGGCGGAAGCTCGGTGAATCGGCTAAACCTTGTCACGGGCATCGCGCCGTTTCCCCGCGGCGGTCATCATGTTGGGGGTTCTGGGGCGCATTGCGGAGGTAAACATCATGACACCCACTACGACGATCATGCTCTGGGGGTTATCGGTCGCACCGGCCGCCGGTGACCCGGTCCTGCACGAAACGTTCGACGAGACGCCGAAGCCGGCGACGTCGGGCACCGACACAAGATTGCACATCCGGGGGAAGCATCGGTGCGTACCCTCGCCGAGCGGCCGGGCGTTGATCATCGACGCGTCGACGCGGCTGGAGGTGGACCCAAACGTACTCCATCTGGACGAGGGGACGATTGCGATGCGGATCCGCGCCGACTGGGATTGGCAGCAGACCGATCGCATTCATTGTCTCTTCCAGTTCAGCGGCGACAAGTGGCGATCACACATGATGCGGCTGACCTACTGGCCGCACGGACGCAATCGCCTTCGACTGGAGGTGCGACACGCCAAGCGGCTGAACGTAGACGGACACGTCAGCGATTGGAGACGAGACGCCTGGCATCATGTGGCCGTCGCTTGGCGGCGGCGCCCTGGGGAGGGGCAGGATGAGGTCTGGCTGTACGGGGACGGCCGGCTGCTCGCGTCGAGCCAATCGGCCCGGCTGCCAACCAAGACGGGCCCCTGGCTGTTCGTGGGCGGCAACCAGAATGCCCCCCCCAAAAACGAGGCGTTTGGTGGCGCCATCGACGAGCTGTGGGTCTACGACAAGGCGCTGTCGTCCTTCGAGGCCCATGGGGTTGCCCCCGTCAGATTGGCCCAGCGACGTGACCGCCAGTCCGAGCCCTGGGCTCGCCCACACCGCTACCGGCTCGATGTCTCCGTGCCGCCCACGAAGCGGCGTTGGGCCGACGCGCCCGTGCTCATCAAGGTCGACCCGTCGATGCTGGCGCGGGAGCTGGGTCTGGCGCCGCGTGACCTGGCCTACGACTCGGTGCTGGTGGCTTTCGTGACCGAAGGTGAAGCGGAACGACCGGTGGCCCACAAGCTGGATTTCGAACCGGGGTGCTGGCGGATCTGCTGGCGGAGCCCAGTGCCGAGCGATCGCGCGCGACGCTTCCGCGTGTACCTCGACCGCGAGCGCCGGCCCGGTGTCGGCCCGCCGCCCGCTTTCGTCGGCGCCTGCGATGCGCTGACCTACGGCCGATCGGGGGTCGTCGATCGGCTCGGCATGGGCTTGTGGGCGTGTCCGGCCATGATCGACTACAACCGCGATGGCAAGCTCGACCTGTTGTACAGCTGCGCAGACGTGCCAGTGGCCGGCACGTATCTGTTCGAACGGTTGCCTGGCAAGGGCGGGGGGCTGGCGTTCAGGCTGGCCGGGCGATTGCACGGTCCGCACCGACGTCTGTCGGTCTGCGACTGGAACGGTGATGGCAATCCGGATGTCCTGGTCAGCGGCGGGTACTACGACGACGTTCGGCGAAACGGCTTCGAGCGCTACGTTGCCATGCCGGTCAAGCGCTACGTGCACCCGGTTCGAGCCTACATCTACCGGGCCGCCGATTGGGACGCCGACGGGACGCCCGATTTGCTCGTCTCGTGCGGCGACTGGCGGGAGTATGGCTGGGACCGGGGCTTCGACGAGCGCGGCGAGTGGAAGCGCGGGCCCCTGCACGGTTGGGTTCGCTTCTTCCGCAACGGCGGTACGGCCGCGGCGCCGAAGTTCGGCGTCGGCCATCGGCTGATGGCCGGCCACTGGCCCGTGGACGTCTTCGGTCGACCGGGCGTGTGCGTCGTCGACTGGGACTCAGACGGCGACCTCGACCTGCTGATCGGCGAGTTCCTGGATCGCATCAGCTACTTCCAGAACGTCGGGTCCCGCAGCGCCCCCCGGCTCGCGCCGGGACGGTTCCTGACCGTTGGCGGGCGCACGCTTCGCATGGACTTGTGCATGATCATGCCGACGACGTGCGACTACGACGGGGATGGGGATGTCGATCTGATCGTCGGCGAGGAGGATGGGTATGTCGACCTGGTCGCCAACACGGCCGGCAAGGGCCGGACGCCGCAGCTGAGCAAGCCTGTCTACCTGACGTCCGTGGACCTGCCGCTCAAGAGCGGCGGGTTGGCCGTGCCCTCCGCTGCGGATTGGGACGGCGATGGCGATACCGATGTACTGGTTGGCAATACGGCCGGCTATCTGGAGCTGTTCGTCAACGACGGCTCCGACGGCCAGCCCCGGTTTCGTCGCGCGGGGTATCTGTCCGAGCAGGACGGCGTGATCCGGATCCAGGCGGGATACAACGGGAGCGTCCAGGGCCCTTGCGAGACGAAGTGGGGCTATACCGTCCCGGCGATCGTCGACTGGGACGGCGACGGCAAGCTCGACGTGATCGCCAATTCCATCATCGGAAGGTTGATGTGGTGGCGCCGTGTGGCGAAGGACCCGACCGCGCCGCTGGAGAACGGCAAGCCGCTTCGCGTGAAGTGGCCGTCGGAGCCGCCCTACCCGAAGTGGAACTGGTGGCGGCCGGGGTACGACGGTTTCGATTCGGCCGGCTGGGGGGCGGCGGCGAAGGACGAGCTCGTCACACAGTGGCGGACCCGGCCCCAGGCCGCTGACCTGAACGGCGATGGCTTGCTCGATCTGGTCTCTCTCGATCACGAGGGGTACCTGGCGGTCTACTATCGATCGTCTGCGTCAGGGCATCCCTTGCTTCCGTCCAAGCGCGTCTTCGTCGACGACAAGGATCGACCCTTGCGGCTGAGCACGCGGGAGGGTGGCGGAAGTGGGCGGGTCAAGCTTTGCTTGGTTGATTGGGACCGTGACGGGGACCTGGACGTGCTCAAGAACACGAGGAACGTCTGCTGGTACGAGAACGTGACCAACAAGGGCGACGCTGGAGGCAAGATCCGCCTGGTCGGGCATGGCGATCTGGTCAAGCGTCGTCTGGCCGGCCATACCAGCAGTCCCGAGGCCGTCGACCTGAACCGCGACGGCTGGCCCGACATCCTGCTCGGCGCCGAGGATGGCAGGCTCTACTGTATCCATCGCGCCTTCGTCGACGACCCCCCCGGATGCGTCGGGGAAGTCATGATGCACACGCGACGATAGCGCCTTAGTCCCAAGCCGGCGCGATCTCGGCACAGCCGGTTCGACGCTTGACATCCTGCGACGCGGGAACTAAGGTACACATTGTATCGATGGGCGTGTGCCCATCGACGCTGTCCCAAGCGGGGCCGCCCGACGTCAAGACCACGGCCGGGGAGTATCTGGAAGTGGTTGTCGGGCAGTGGGTTGGTGCTCGCGGCGACCAGCTCAAGCCTCAGAGGGCAGCCCGGCTGTACCGCGAGCATGTTGTTGACGCTCCTGAAGTCCCAGGACAAGCGACGTTTACCCGGTGGTGTAAACGGTAACACACCAGGTTTTGGTCCTGGCATTCCTGGTTCGAGTCCAGGCCGGGTAGGTCCGTGAGTGTGGCGGCGTGCCGCCTGCCCGTGACGACGGCGGGTTCAGTGAGGTCGAAGGATGAACGGCCTGAAGGTCTTTGCCGGATCGAGCAACCCAGGGCTGACGCAGAGGATCGCCCGATACCTGGGCGTGAGCCTGGGTCGGGTGCGTATCGATCAGTTTCCGGACGGCGAGCTGATCGTCAAGCTCGACGACGACGTTCGCGGTCGAGACGTGTTCGTCATCCAGAGCACGTGCGCGCCGGTGAACCGGAATCTGGTTGAGTTGCTTGTCTTCATCGACTGTCTGCGTCGCGCGTCGTCCCGGCGGATCACGGCCGTGCTGCCGTACTTCGGGTACGCACGGCAGGATCGCAAGGACGAAGGGCGCGTGCCCATCAGCGCCAAGCTGGTGGCGAATCTCATCACGCAGGCGGGCGCGGACCGGATCCTGACGATTGACCTGCACGCGGCCCAGATTCAGGGGTTCTTCGATATCCCCGTGGATCATCTGCTGGCCGAGCCGGTGTTCTCGACGCACTTCCTCAAGACCATCAGCGAGGAGGTGGTGCTGGTCAGCCCGGACGTGGGCAACGTCAAGCGGGCGCGGATCTACGCCCAGCATCTGGAGGGCGACATCGCCGTGATCGACAAGCGGCGGATCAGCGGCAGCGAGGCGGTGGTCCAGAACATCATCGGCGACGTGCGCGGCAAGCACGTGGTCATGGTCGACGACATGATCGCGACGGCGGGGACGATTTGCGAGGCCGCCAAGTTGGTCAAGAGCTTTGGGTGCAAGCGCGTGACGGTCGGGGCGACGCATCCGGTGCTGTGCGGCCCGGCCATCGAGCGGCTGACCTCCTCGCCCGTCGACAGCTTGGTGGTTACCGACACGATCCCGTTGGACGGAAAGACCGGGTTCGGGGACAAGCACATCGAGGTGCTGAGCGTCTCCGAGCTGTTGGGCGAGGCGATCCGACGAATCCATCGAGACGAGTCGGTCAGCAGCTTGTTCCTGAAGTGAGTTTGCAGCCGGCCACCGTGGTGGGGTGAGCCGGCTCCTCGAAGGAGACGGACGTCATGGACACCGAGATCATTTCCGCGGCCCGACGAGAGACGGTGGGCACGAAGGCCGCTCGTCGGCTGCGTGAGGCGGGTCAGATGCCGGCCATTATCTATGGCCGCGCGTCGGATCCCCAGGCGATCGCTCTGCCGGCGCACGAGGTGGAGGTCGCGCTACAACACGGGAGTCACTTGTTGCAGCTCAGCCTCGACGGCAAGGAGCTGCAGTACTTGATCAAGGACGTGCAGTACGACTACCTCGGGACGACGCCCGTCCATTTGGACCTGGCGCAGGTGGACATCCACGAGGTGGTCGAGGTGAGCGTACCGATCGAGCTGCGCGGCACGCCGGTCGGCCTGGGCGAAGGGGGCGCCCTCGATCAGGTCATGGTCGACCTGCCGATCCGCTGCAAGGTGACGGACATCCCCGAGTCGATCCGGCCCAACGTGACTGGGTTGAAGCTGGGCGAGACGCTCCACGTCGGTGACCTGAAGCTGCCCGAAGGGGTCGAGGCGGTGTCTGAGGCGACGGAGGCCGTCGTCATCATCCGGGCCCTGGCTGTCGCCGAGGAGGCGCCCGAGCCCGAAGAGGCCGAAGAGACCGCCGAGCCGGAGGTCATCGGCCGCGAGAAGAAGGAAGAGCAGTCCGAGGAGAGCTAGGCTGTTCGTGGACGGCGTTGGCGTGCCGTTTGGGTTACGACCGTGAAGGCGTGGTCTGCGGGCCACTGAGGAGAGACCCGTCGCGTATGAGGTTGGTCGTCGGGTTGGGCAATCCCGGTCGCCGATACGCCAAGACGCGTCACAACCTGGGCTACCAGGTGGTGGACGCGTTGGCGGAGCGCTGGCGCGTCGAGGTGGGCCAGAAGAGGTTCAGCGGCCTGGTGGGCCGGGGGAGTTTCGGCGGTCAGGACGTGATGCTGCTCAAGCCGACCACCTTCATGAACTGCAGCGGGGAATCGGTCTTGGCGGCGCGTCAGTTCTATAAGCTGCCGTTGGACGACCTGATGGTGGTGATGGACGATTTGGCGTTGCCGGTGGGACGCGTGCGTGTGAGACAGAGCGGCTCGGCCGGTGGACATAAGGGGCTGTTGGACATCTTGGGGCGGTTGGGCAGCGACGAGGTGGCGCGGATACGAATTGGCATCGGTCCGGCAGGTCGCGACGAGACCGTCGCGTACGTGCTGAGCCGCGCGGATGAGGACGAGATGGCCCGGTTGGCGGAAGGGGTGTCCACGGCGGCCGATGCAGTCGCGGTTTGGATTCACGAGGGCGTGGAGAGCGCGATGAACCGGTTCAACGGCCTGGCGGCTGCCTCGCAAGATGACGAGCCGTCGGGTCGCTCGGCGGGGACGACCGAGGAGCAATCTGAGGAGACGTCGCATTGAAACTGAAAGCGTATGAAGGGATGTTCCTGTTCGATCCGGGCGTCGCCGGGAAATGGGAAACGGTGGAAGGCGAAGTCGGCCGGATCATGGAGCGAGCCGGCGCGGAGTTGATCGGTGTGAAGCGGTGGGATGAGCGGCGCTTGGCTTACGAGATCCAGCACCGCAAGCGCGCCTGCTTCGTGCTGACGTACTTCAAAGCGCCGGGGTCGAGCATCACCGGGATCGAACGCGACGCGCAGCTGTCCGAGTTGATCTTGCGGCTGCTGGTGCTGCGATCCACGTTGAGCGAGGAGCAACTGGAGGAGTTCCGGAAAGAGACGGCGGAGGATTCGGCCGCCATGCGTCGCGAGCAGCAGGAGGCGGCGGAACGTGAGAAGGAGGCCAAGGCCGCCGCCGCGGCGAAGGCCGCTGAACCCCCGCCCCCAGAAGCGCCTGCGGAGGCCCCCAAAGGCGGATCTGAGGAACCTGGCGCAGCAGCGCAGGGGACCGAACCGGCTGAGGGGGAGGGTGACGGCGGGGAGAGAGGCCCCGCGGCTGAGGCGTCTACGGCACCCGAGGAGAAGGCGTCCTCGCCTGAACCTGCCGCGTCGGAGGCGCCGGCCGACGAAGCGCCCGCCGAGCCGGACGATCAGGAGGCGTCGAAGTCCTAATGCATCGCCCCGCAGACGGGGAGTGCAAGGCCGATACCGAGCCGGGCCGTCCTCGGCCCGGTTGACCGGGCTGGGGACAGCCCGGCTCGGGTTGGGGGGCCAGAGAGATCGCCGTTCAGGGGAACGGCTGACTGAGATGCGTCGCGCCGAGAAGGGAGATGGCCATGGCAAATTTCAATCGCGTGATCCTGATGGGCAACCTGACCCGTGACCCGCAACTGTCGTACACGCCCAACAACACGCCCGTGGCGGAGTTCGGTTTGGCGACCAATCGCAAGTGGCGCACCCCGGACGGGCAGGATCGTGAGGAAACATGCTTTGTGGACTGTAACGTGTTCGGGCGTCAGGCGGAGACATTCAACCAATACATGAGCAAGGGGCGCCCTGTCCTGCTGGAGGGTCGGTTGAGATACAGCCAGTGGGAGACGCAAGAGGGTCAGAAGCGCAGCAAGCTGTCCGTCGTGGTGGAGAGGTTCCAGTTCGTCGGGGGGCGACCCGGGGGCGGACAGGACTACGGCGGCGATCAGAGGGCGCAGGCGCCGCGTCAGGCGGCGCCGTCGGCTCCGGCGCAAGGTTCGTCGGGTCCGTCTCACGAGGAGGGGCCCCCGCCGCCGTCGGATGACGATATACCGTTCTGACCCCGAGCGGGGCCGGAGACGGACGTGGCGCCGCGGGCGCTAGGGTAGAATGAAAGTGATGGCAGGTCGGTCGTCCCACGCGTGGTGGGTCGGCCGGGCGCACGTGATCAAGGAAGTGGATGCATGGCTGCACAAGGGTCCAGAGGAAAGCGGTGGGGCGACCAGGACAGCTGCCGTTTCTGCCGTGATAAGGTGGACGAGATCGACTACAAGGATATCCAGGCCCTGACGAAGCTCCTGAGCAACCGGGGCAAGATCTTCTCTCGCAAGCGGAGCGGCAACTGTGCGTTCCACCAGCGGTCGGCTCAACGGGCCATCAAGCGGACTCGCTTCATCGGGCTGCTGCCGTTTCAGTCCTAGGTCGCTGTCGCGGGAGCGGGCCCGTCGCCGGGAGGCGTTCGGGCGGGGCCCGGTTGGCGGGCGCTTCGAGAACGGGTGAAAGCGGGCGGCAGTGCCATGGTGGCTGGCCCGACGAACGGGAGTGATGTAGGATGAAGAAGTTGCTGCTCCGTCGAGACGTGGCGAAGCTGGGACACGTCGGTGATGTCGTCGAGGTGTCGGAAGGCTACGCGAGGAACTACCTGGTGCCGCACCATCTGGCGGTCGAGCCGACGCCGGCCAACCTCAAGGCCATTGAAGAGGAGAAGAAACAGGCCCAGACAGCCAGGCTCGAGAAGCGTCGCGCCCTGGAGCTCCGGGTGGAGTCCATGACCGACGTCGAGGTGACCATCTCGGCGGCCGCCAACGAGGAAGGCCACTTGTATGGGTCGGTCGGACCGCGCGAGATCGCCGCGGCGCTCCGCGATGAGGGACATGACGTGGAGGCCGGCCAGGTCGAACTGCACCATCCCATCCGACAGCTCGACACGGTGACGGTGCCGATCGTCTTTGCCGAGGATCTCAAGACCGAAGTCAAGGTGTGGGTCGTTCGCGAACGGGCCAGTGAAGCGGCAGAAGAGCAGGCCGCTTCGGACGGCCAGACTGCCCCGGAGGCCGCCCCGGCGCCGGCCGTGGGCGAAGCGGAGGAGGAATCCGGCCATGGAGGGTCCCAGCCCGCCGACGAGCCCGGGTCCTGATAACCTGGAGCGCGTCCCGCCCCAGAGCATCGAGGCGGAGATGTCGCTGCTCGGCTCGATGATGGTCGACAGCGACGTCATCGCCGAAGTGCTTCAACTCATCGGCCCGGAAGGCAAGGAACGATTCTACCGTAACGACCATCGGTTGCTGTATGACGTGCTCGTGTCGATGTACGACGCCCGCCAGCCGATCGACGCGGTCAGCCTCCGGGAGGAGATCCAGCGTCGAGGGTTGTTGGGGGAGATCGGCGGCGTCGAGTACCTCGTACAGTTGATCGAGTCGGTGCCGTCGGCCGCCAATGCCGAGTTCTACGCCCGCGTCGTTCGGGACAAATCGATGCTCCGCGACCTGATCCGGGCCGGCGGCGAGCTCGTCGAGATGGGCTACGCCCAGGCGGACGGCGCCCGCGAGATCCTCGACCAGGCCGAGCAGAAGATCTTCGACGTCGCCGGGCAGCGGATCACCGGGCACGCGGAGGACCTCCGGAACATTCTCAAGGAGGTCTTCGACAAGCTCACCGTCCACGACGACGACTACGTGAGCGGCCTGCCGACGCAGTTCTACGAGCTCGACCAGATTCTCGGCGGGTTGCAGCGGGGCGAGATGATCGTCCTGGCCGCCAGGCCGTCCATGGGCAAGACCGCCCTGGGCCTGAACATGGCCGAGAACGTCGCCGTGGACGACCGGAAACCGATCGCCTTCTTCTCCATGGAGCAGAGCGCTCAGCAGGTGGCCCAGCGGATCCTGTGCGGTCGGGCGGGGATGGATTCTGGCAGACTGCGCAAGGGCGGGCTGAGCGAGGCGGACATCCATGACCTGCTCGGCGTCTGCGGGGAACTCGAGCACGCCCCGCTGTTCATCGACGACACGCCCGGCATGTCCGCCTTGGAGCTACGCAGCAAGACCCGTCGGTTGCACCTCAAGCACACGTTGGCCGCCGTCTTCGTCGACTATCTCCAGCTGATGCACCCCAGCAAGCGGATCGACAGCCGCCAGCAGGAAGTGGCCGAGATGAGCTGTGCCCTCAAGGCCCTCGCCCGGGAGCTGAACATCCCCGTGGTCGTGATCGCACAGCTCAACCGTCAGCCCGAAGGGCGTGAAGGGCATCGGCCTCGGATGAGCGACCTTCGCGAGTCGGGTGCGATCGAGCAGGACGCCGACGTGGTCCTCCTGCTTCATCGGGAAGACTACTACAACCAGGGCAAAGAGGACTACACGCCGACCCACCGGGCCGAGGTCATCGTCGCCAAGCAGCGAAACGGTCCGACGGGCGTGGTCGAGCTGACGTGGGATGCCCGCTCGACGCGGTTCCGAAACCTCTCGCGGCAAGCCGAGCCGCCCCCGGCCGACATGGCGACCTACGTCCCGGCGGGCGCCGGGGACGTTCCCTTCTGAGTTACTCCCAGGTATGCTCGAAAAGCGCGTGCGCAGTCGCTACTTGCCCGCGGCAGGGAACGCGGGCATGCCGATGTAGTGGGTCCGACGTCGGGTCTTGTCGGCGTAGTAGGCCAACTGGTAGCTGTGCCACTGCGCAACCATGCGACGAAGCTGCTTAAGCAGGTGCGTGTGCTTCGGCACGCCGACCAGATTGCGCGTCTCGCCCGGATCCCTGGCCAGGTCGAACAGCCACTCCTGACGCAGATTCAGGTCGGTGATGTACTTGGCGTGGCCCCAGATGACGGCCTCCTGATACCGGGTGAGCTGCAGGACCGAGAAGACCGGGCGGGCGCGGTCATCGTAGTCGTCGGCCAGGACGTTGACGCCTTGCCACGACGGGTGCGGCGTCAGGCCCATCATCGACGTAACGGTCGGGAGGATGTCGATCTGTGAGACCGCTTCGTCGATCCGCTTCGGCTGCAGCAGGCCGGGGGCGAAGATGATCAGCGGGACGTGGATCATTTCGTTCCACAGATGCATGCCATGCCGCGCCAGGCCGTGCTCCATGAAGCCTTCGCCATGGTCCCCCACCACGACGATGATGCTGCGGTCGAGCTCGCCGGCCCGCTCGAGCTGCTTGCGGATGAAGCCCACCCAGTGGTCCACGTAGGCCAGGGCGTTGTCGTACTGGTTCTTCAGTTTCGGCAGGACGTCGGCGGGGATGTGGATGACGCCGTCGCCGTTGGAGTAGAGCGGCGGGACGGGCAGATATCGTGATGCCCACGGCTCGGGGACCTCGTAGTTGAAGTGCGTGCCCTGTAGGTTGATGTAGCCAAAGAACGGGCGCTTCGTCCGACGCGACCCGAGCCACTTGGCGAACGCGCCCATCGCATGCTTGTCGTCCATGCGGTTGCAGTCGGTTTTGTGGACGTCGCTGTGGTTGTGGCTGAAGTAGACGTCGAAGGTTTCGGGCGGGTAGAAGGACTCGAGGTTGTCCCATGCTTCGTTGCCGCTGCTGAAGACCGTCCGCTCGTAACCGAGCTGACCGAGCATCTCGTGAAGGCAGACGTGGTGGAAGCTGGTGTCCCGGTAGTGATCATTCGTCTCGGCCCGGAGCATGTAGAGCGACGTGAGGACCGAGATCTGCGAGTAGCTGCTGAAGCTCGCGGCGGCGTAGCATCGGTCGAACTGGACCCCCTCGGCCGCCAACTTGTCCATGTGGGGTGATGCGTCTCGGGCGTAGCCGTAGCAGTGCAGCGCCCTGGCGGGAACGGATTCGAGCAGAACGATCAGAACGTTCCGCAATCGGCTGCGGTCGACCTGGCAGGAATCGACAAACGCCTTCAGGTCGACGACGGGGGCGCCTCTGGGAGGGGGCGTCTCGACCTGGGCGACCGGAGCCGTTAGCCACCGCGTCATCTGGATCGCGCGAAACGGCGGGAAGGCCCGCGCGGCAGCGAGGAGCGACGGGTTGGGTGGCCGCGTGAATTGCGCGACCAGCAGGATCGCCGGCAATGTGAACAGGATCGCCATGATGATGCCGACCGGATGCGTGGGGCGACAACGCATCAAGACGCTCCCCAGTCCGCCCGGTCGCTTGCGTCCTTCACCGGAGGGGTCGTTGGGTGCGCCTTGGGCGAGTTGACCGGATCGTTTTGAGGAAACCAGCAGGCGTCCGTTCAGCCGGACCAACCACATCGCCAACGCCACGAGGGCGACGAGCGTGGCGATGCCGAACGCAATCAGGTGATAGCCCGCCAGGCGCCACGCTTGGTCCATCACTTCTTTGGGGTTGCTGATCAGAAACGCCAGGGCGCCGGGGGTCATGGCCTCGCTGGTCTTGAGCATGACTTGATGGTTGACGTAGATCCACCCGCCAACAAGAACGATCAGAAGCGATTGGGCCAGGCAGGCCCATCGGGCGGGTCTGGACGACCCGTTGACCGCGGCGGCGATGGCGACCGGTACCGCCGACACGGCGCCGATCGCGGCGCCGAACGGCAGCATGATTCCTCCTGACCACATCGCGGCGGACACGACGTCGGTCCAGTGTGCTCCTTGGGTGCGTGCGGCCTCGGCCGCTCCGGCCAGCAGCCCGTAGCACGCAGTTGGCACCGCCCAAAGACAGGCATGCTGGAATGTCAGTTGGGGTCGCCCCATGTTTCCGTCACCGTCCCGAAGTCATCGCGGTGGGTAGTGCCGTTGCGTTCTTGGCTGTGACGCTCACGCCATCTGCAAGTATACCCCATTACGTGCGTCCGCGAGGATAGTAGTTGGCGTCCGCCCGCGCCATGATTCGGCCAGAATCCCCTGGCAGGCAGCGAGGTATTGCCCTACAATTCGCGCATCTCGTTCGACAACGCCATGGGGAGACGGCGAATGGGGCGTCGCGTCGCGATCATCATGGGCAGCAAATCCGATTGGCCCAGCATGACGGGGTGCTTGGAGCAGCTCGAGGCCTTCGGGATCGATGTCGACGTGCAGGTCCTGTCCGCCCATCGGACCCCGGCGCAGTTGGCGGCGTACGTGAGTGGGGCAGCTTCGGAAGGTATTGGCGTGATCATCGCGGCGGCGGGGATGTCGGCCGCCCTGCCCGGGGCCGTGGCCGCTCACACGGTCCTGCCCGTCATCGGGGTGCCCATGGCGAGCGGGGCCCTGCAGGGCGTGGACGCCCTGCTGGCCATCTCCCAGATGCCGCCCGGGGTGCCGGTGGCCACGGTGGCGATCGGGCCGCCCGGTGCGAAGAACGCTGCGATCCTGGCCGCCCAAGTCCTTGCCCTGTCGGACGGGAAGCTCGCACAAAAGCTGAAGGATTACAAAAGGTCAATGGCCGACAAGGCCGATAACAACAACCGAGCCTTGCGCGGTCAGCTCGAAGGTCGATAGCTTTATGTCCGTCCCCAAGACGATCGAGTGGGTTGGAAGCGTTGACGGGCATGTCCGCATGATTGACCAGACGTTGCTGCCGGGCGAGCTGCGGATGTTGGAGTGCCGAGACGTGCCGACACTGTGGGAGGCGATCAAGTCGCTTCGGGTTCGGGGGGCGCCGGCGCTGGGTGTGGCTGCGGCCATGGGCGTCGTGCTGGCGACGCAGAAGGTGGGGGCCGACACAGAGACGCTCTTCTCGAAACTCGACGACGCGTGCGACTACATTGCCAGCAGCCGTCCGACGGCCGTCAATCTGTTCTGGGCGCTGGACCGAATGAAGACGCTGGCCGGATCGCTTCAAGAAGAACCCGTCGCCGAGATCCGAAAGCGTTTGCTCGCAGAGGCGCAGGCGATTCGCGATGAAGACGCCGCCATGTGCCGCGCGATCGGCGAGGCGGGACAAGATCTGATCACGGAGGGAGCCGGCGTGCTGACCCACTGCAATGCGGGTGGGCTGGCAACGTCGGAGTATGGCACGGCTCTTGCGCCGATGTACGTTGCGCACGAACGCGGCCGGAAGTTTCGCGTCTACGCCGACGAGACCAGGCCGCTGCTGCAAGGCGCCCGGCTGACGGCCTGGGAGCTGCAGCAGGCGGGCATCGACGTTACCGTGATTTGTGACAACGCAGCGGCTTGTATTATGGCGGCCGGCAAGTTAGACTTGGTGATTACTGGCGCAGATCGGATCGCCGGTAACGGCGACGCGGCCAACAAGATCGGGACGTATGGCGTGGCGACGTTGGCCAAGGCGCACGGGATTCCATTTTACGTGGCCGCGCCGAGTTCGACGTTTGATGTGTCGCTCGCCAGCGGCGCGGAGATCCCGATCGAGCACCGCGACGAAGGGGAGGTCGGTTGCCCCGTCGGCCAGCGGGTGGTGCCCGAAGGGGTGGCTTGTTACAATCAGGCCTTCGACGTAACGCCGGTGGAACTGATCACGGGATTCATCACGGAGCGCGGTTTGATGCGTCCCGAGAGCGGCCAAAAAATAGCAGAATTTTTTGGCCTACGGGGTTGCATTCAGCCCCAGACCTAGTAGACTTTGCCGTCAAAGGTTGGAGGCGCGGCCAATCTTTGACAGATGGCGTTTATCCTCAAGGGTTTGGCGTGCAGCTGAGGGTTGCGCTGAGCAGACAGGATCACAAGTCAGGGTCAGGAAGTTGTTGCGGCGCGCGGAGCCGCGCGGCGCATAGTTGAAGGCCTCCGAGTTCGGAGGCGGGATCTCCTCTTGATGGCTTGAAGGAGGCTAGTAATGACGAAACTGAAGGTCGGTTTGATGTTGGCACTAGGGGTGTGCATGGGCGGCTGCCGCCTGTTGGCCGCGATCCCTGTGCCCAAAGACTTGCCAAATCTCGACAACGTCGAGATTAGCACTTTCCGCGACCTGATCCAGGACGTCATCTTCGGCGTTATCTTTGACTAACGGCGGAGATGCGAGTTCCGGGACCGGAGCTCGGGCAAGTGTGGTCACTGGCGCCTGCTCAGTAGGACGCTGAGAAGGCGGGGCCTGAGGCCTGAGAGACAAGACAAGGTGTTTCAGGAGACGAAGATGTTGAACAAACTGCGGTCAAAGTGGTACCTCCTGGTCGTGGGCGGGTGCTTGGCCTTCTCGTTGGGTCAGTGTGTCGCCGACTTCCTCGAGGATGTGATAATCTTCAGCATTGTTGATTAGGTGGCCAGCTTGCTGGCGAATTGGAACAGCGACATCGGCGCTGTCCGGTCCTTAGATGGTGCCGACTGTAGGAGGATGGTGATGTTGAAAGTGACCAAAGTTCTAGGGGTAGCGCTCGCGTCGTTGGCCGGGCTGGTGAGCTTGACCGGCTGTCTCGCCCCTGTTTGGGTGCCCAGAATTGGGAACTTGGGCTGGCGGGGATGGGGCGATGGCCTGGACGACTTCTGGAGCGGCGTGGTGTCCAAGGGTATCGTTGACAGCTGGGCGGTGGACATGGTCCTCGACTGGCTGCGCGAGGACATCTTCAGCTAGAAGGTTCGGGACGTTGTGCCTGGACCTCTCTGGCTGAGTTGCGGACCAGCCCTCCGGCAATGTGTTGTGTCGTGGTGTGATGCGCCCACAGGGCGCGAAGCATTGCTGGGGCAAGGGAGTCCGATGAGCCGATGATGGTGGTAGGTTGGCCTGTCGGTTGGCTTCCTGGTCTGCGGTTTTGCGGTCCGGTTGGCGTGGGCCGAGTCGGATCGCAGGCTCGAAACAAGATCGAGTCGTGTACGGAGGAACTGTGATGAGAGCAGTCAAACTGTTGAGAGTGCTTGTGCTGATCGGCTCAGGAGCCCTCGTGCTGAACACCTGCTGTGGCACGACCGGCTACTGTGGGGTGAACTTGATCCCCAACCATGGGATTCCGAACATCGGGGATCTGCTCGGCCTGGATTTCGTCTGTGACATCTGGGATGCGGTTCCCGACACCCTGCAGGATACGCTTTGCGGGTTGCCGATTGTGGGAGACGCGCTGGATACGTTGTCAGGGTTCCTCCCCTGCGACCTCTGCCCATAGCATATCAGGACAAGCCGGGACCATGTTGGGTCCGCTGTGCTGTATCGCTGTGGAGCTTCGCGCCGCCCGTCTAGTCGTTGCGGGCGGTCGCGGCGGTCACCGCAGGGCGTCGACAACTAGCCAGGCGGGGCGATGTTTCACGGCAAAGTCGGTCCAGGCAGACGGGCGCCGTCTATGCGGTCCGTCTGTCTGGCGCGCACGAAGCGCTGAACGGGACGCAGCTTCCCCCAGCGCAGCGTGATTAGCCCGTCGGCGGGCCGATGCGGTCTCGAGGCAGAGATCCTTCGCCCGCCTCTCGTCGACCCGTCCACATTGCAAACCGGGCTTGCTGCAACCATGCGGGTGTGGTATGTGTCAATGCGCCGCCGCATCAGTGTGTTTGCGTAAGTTCGGGATGACAGGTGCCTCCTTTCCGGGGCCCCGGGCGCCGAGATCGGAACGGATTGCCTCTCGCTGGGGTCCTCTGGAGGGATGAAGCACGCACACGTTGTGTCTTGTTCGACTCAGCCTGTCAGGACCGGATCCTTGGGCTGCGTCGGGCCAGGCCCAGCAAGGAGGATCTGTGATGAAGTCGTTGAGGGTGTTGAAGGTGCTCGTCGTGATTGGGTCAGGGGCGTTCCTGTTGGCCGGACCGTGCGCGCCTCTCTTTGCGCCCGGGAGCCTGATCGACAACCACGGACTGCCGACGATCGCCGACATTCTCGGTGGCGGCGGGGATTGGGCAGAGGGCATCGGCGAGGATCTTTGGAACCTTCTGCCGGCAACCCTCCGGGAGAACCTGTGCGACCCCGACAGCCCGGTCAGCGCTTTCCTGCCCGACACGTGGTGCGACTAGGCTCGTCCGGAAGGCTGTGACCGCGCGGCGCCATCGCCAGGCGCTGCGTTGACGCGTCGCGCTGTCCGCGTGCGTCTACGTGTTCTGCAGATTCGAGCTCTGCGCTTGACGTCTAACCGCTCCTCGGCGCATCTGCGCTGTCTTGAGGGCGTAGGTTGGTCGCTTCGCACGGACCACCGTGCGTCGAGACGAGACCTCTTCTGACCGGAGCACCTGCGGTGTGGCGGGCTCAACCGCTACACCGTTTTCGTTTTCCGACGTCTCATCGCAAGTCCTTCTCCTCAACGCGCCGCCCTGCCAGGATGCGGATCCAGCCGACGGGACGTTCTTCTCTGCGTCAGGCTGCGCGAGTATCATGTCTGCTGGCGAACCGGGGAACTCGGTTCATGCGTGGAGATGAGGGGTGGATGCGAGGTTAACCAGGCGGATGTTCCTGGGCGCGACGGTCCCCGCGGCGCCGGCGGGTCCCCGCGTGTTGGCCGGGGCGGCCTCGGGTGCAAACGACGCGCTGGTCACCAAGAAACACCGCAAGCCTTGGGTGCTGCCAACCTGAGCGTTGCGGGAAACGCAGAAAGAACCGTTCTTGGAGGATTCGACCATGTCCAAGCAGTCCGTCAAGGTCGGCAACGTGGCGCCGTCGTTCACGCTGGTGAATCAGGACGGCAAGAAGGTGACGGCCAGGGATCTGAAGGGCCAGTGGGTGGTCCTCTATTTCTATCCCAAGGACGACACGCCCGGATGCACCACAGAGGCCTGCGAGTTCACCTCGATCCTTGGTCAGTTCGACAAGCTGGGTGCGACGGTCATGGGGGTCAGCCCGGATCCGCCCGAGCGCCATCAGAAGTTCATCGCCAAGCACCGGCTCAAGCTGGATCTGCTCAGCGATCCCGATCACAAGGCGATGGAGCGATACGGCGCCTGGGGCGAGAAGAGCATGTACGGCAAGAAGATGATGGGGGTGATCCGCTCGACCGTACTGATCGACCCGAGCGGGCGTATCGCCCATCACTGGCCGAAGGTGAAAGCCGCGGGCCATGCGAAGGCCGTCCGCCAGAAGCTGGCCGAACTGCAGGCGGGCTGAGGCTTCGCACGATTTGATGGGGGGCGTGCTTCCCGCGCTCCCGGATGCCACGGGGAAGGCCCCGCTCGTCGTGGCGATGTCGGCTCACCTCCTGCGCGTGAGCCGGGCGCCGGATCGTGCTCTGACCCGATCAGGCCGAGGCTGGCAAGGGCGGTGCGGTGCGGCGGCGTTTCTCTAAATAGTTGTTAAACAACGTTTTGTAGTTTGGGATTCCTCCTGGGGGTCCGCGGGGCGCCCACCGCACTTCGCCACCTCGTCGAAAAAGACGCGCGCCGTAGTCTATCAGCTGTCCGGATATGTATTTCTGAGAAATATTTTCATCGCGCTAACTATCAGGGGGCGGATAGTGTCTAGCTTGTCAGAACACGTGCCCAGGGCGGCGGCAACGGGTCGCTGCCGGGAGGAAGCAGTAGCGGGTTCACAGGACAAGGAGATCTGACATGTTCCGGATTCAACTCGCAGCTGTCTCGGTGTTGATGTGGGGACCTGCGGTGGTTCTGGGGGCCTCGGCCTCGGCGTCTTCCGTAGCCACCCACGGCGGGTCCAGTACGGCGACGGCGACTGGCATCGGCAACGGCCACGCCAATGCGTATGCCGGCGCGACCAACGGCGGGCGGGCGAGGGCGGATTCGGTGGCCATCGCCAACCGCAACGGCTTTGCCAGAAGTGACGCGACCGCCTTGGCGGATCGGGGTCTTGCCATCAGCCGTTCTCGGGCGGATGCCCGTGGGTACTACGGCGGCCGGGCGATTTCCACCAGTGAGAGCATTGCCGCCACCGTCGGCGGGGTGGCCCTCAGCAACAGCGATTCCCGCGCCCGCGGATACTTCGGGGGCGAGGCCCGCAGCCATTCGTACTCAACGGCGCTGAGCCGGTGGGGGTTCGCCCAGAGCGACAGCCGTGCCCGCAGTCGTGGGTACTTCGGCGGTCGGGCCAGAAGCGTCAGCGACGCCATGTCTGGCACGTTCGGGGGCGTGGCCAGGAGCCGCGTGCACACGGACAGCGAGGCAGGCTTCTGGGCGTCGTCCTCTTCCGACGGCGTTGGGTTGAGCCTGAGCGGTCCGGGCTGTCACAGCACGGCGGACGTCCGGGCGACCAGCCGGTCCACGTGGTTTGGCCGTGGCCGTTCCAACGCAGCGGCCATTGAGATCCGTCCATGACGCGAGCAGCGATCCCCCGGGCGCCGGCCCGACCGGCGCCCGGGCAGGTCGACCTAGACCTGAAAAGAACAAGGAGATCTACCATGAAACGGTTCATCGCATACGCATTCGGGTTGACGATCAGTGCGGCAGGAGCCGCGAGTGCCTGGGCCGGCGAGGCCAGCACGTGGGCGTCGGCGGACAATCGCTCGTCCGCTGCCACGGCGAACTACGACGGGAACGGCGGGCGAGGATACGCCCGCACCAAGACGAAGTCGGGACGCGTGAACCTGGCCAAGGGGGTGGCGGTGGGGTTCGATCGCGACGGCATCGACCTGTCGGTGAGCGGGGCGGTGGCGGGCCGGTTCGGTCCGGCGGTCGCTGGGACGTTCAACATGAGCATCGGCCGGGACGGCAGTGTGTCGAAGAGCTTCGGCGGGTCGGTCGCTCGCGGCGGCCATGCCAGATCGGCCGAAGCCAGCGGCCTGACGCGGTCCCGCTGGCACGGCACGTCGTCCCGGGCGACGGCCGGCGGCCGAACGTTCGGCGGCGGGCGGGTCAAGGCTCGCACGCATTCTCGCAACTGGCGGCCGCACCCGCGGTGGTGATCGGGGGTGGGACGCAAGCATCGCGTTGACGCCAGCCGGTCTGCGGCCAGAGACGCGCGAGGGCATGCTCGGATCGTTGCGAGCATGCCCTCTTCGTGCGCGGCAGGCGAAGCACCTCGACCTCACCGGGTGCCGGATCACCGGCGCCGGTTTGGCGCATGTCAGAGACCTCCCAAAGCTCAGCAAGCTGGAGATGGGCGATACACAGGTCACCGATGCGGGACTGGTGCACCTGACGGGCCTCAAGGAGCTCAGGAAGCTGCAGCTCCGTAACACGCGAGTGACCACGCAGGCCGCCAGGAAGCTCTGGGCGTCCCTGCCGCACCTCAAGGACCAGCGCTTCGTCGACCGACCGAAGTGGTAACGGCAGCCAGGGCGCCGGTTCGGTTTTCCGCAGGATACTCGGCTTGGGTCTGTCAGCGCGCGAGGATCAATCGGGCCTGCACCAGGCCTTGCCTCGCTTCAGAGACCTGCCGATCTGCCAGGCGTGGCCCAACGCCTGAACCCGAAGCGTCACCTCTTGGGAACCGACGGTGTAGCCTTCCGGCAACGACGCTGACACCTCAGGGGCTTGCGTGCCCCGATAGGGGAGCAGGACGGTGAGATAGGCCGCCGGCACGGGCTGATCGTGTCGCAGCGCGAACGCGGTTCGCGGTTTTCGCTTGCCGTAGGACCAGCCGAACCAGCCTTCCTCGGTCTTCAGCGTTACGGGGATCGTGGGGGCCGACCAGACCAGGACGTTGGCATCGTCGAACTGGGTGGTCACGCGCTTGTGGTCGGCGTCGACGTGGACGTCGCCGGCGGCCATCTGAAAGTGCAGGTCGAGTTTGCCCTTTGCCTGGCCGATCGCCTCGTCCAGCAAGACGAAGAACTTCCTTTCGACGAACCAGACGCTGCGACGATGGCGGAGCTTGGGGTAGGACGCGTTCTCGACCACCATCACCACGAAGTCGGGCGAGGACTTCCACAGGAGCTGCTCGCCTGCCACCTTGGCGTTCTTGCCGTCCAGCGTGAGGGTCTGGTGGACCTGAGTCTGGCGGTGCCAGGCCCGGGCCTTCGGATCGTGCCCGTAGGTGTAGTAGCCCGTGTCGGTCATCAGCCATCGTCCGTAGGCGTACAGCTCGAACGTTCCGTTGTCGGGCTGATCGTGTCCGGAGATGGCCGGCGGCGAGCAGTGCAGCGCGAGGTAGATCTGTTCGGGGCCCCACTCGGACCGCATGACGTACATGCCGGCCTGCGAGAACGCGTAGCTGGTTTGCTCGGGCAGCGCACTGCGGTCGAGCCTGGCCCGGGCGGCGTACTTGGGATCGCCCGTGCTCTCGGTCGCGTGCACGAGCTTGGCGTAGAGCGGCCAGTGCGATCGCCGCTTGGTCGTCGTGATCGATCGGCTGCAGTCTCCGAACATGGGGAGTCCGAGATCGGGCGTGGCCATCCAGAAGACGTAGTCGTACATCTTGTGAACGCGATCGCGGTATCCGGCCGGTGCCTTGATGCCGACGGTAGCGACGCGTTGGGCGATCTCCTCGGCGTCGCGGAGCACGCCCAAGTGGTAGCCGCCCGACCACTCGCGCTGCACGCCGTCGGATGTCGTCTGGGCCAGCAGGTTGTCGGTGACGCGTTCCAGGGCCAGCTTCATCCAACGCCTCGAGTCCTTGAACTCCCGGAACGTGTAGGCGACGTTGACGAACCCGCGCTGTTCGAAGACGGCCTTGTTGTGGACGATGCCCATGGGGATCCGTTCGGTCTTGACCTGATGGTCGTACAGGCTGGCCAGCAGGATGCCGAGGAACTCCGGCGTGAAGGCCTTGGCGTGGACGAGCGTCTTGAAGGCGGCGCAGATCCGCGTCGCCCGAATGCCGGTCTGGATGTCCAGCCAGGCGAAGCCGCGCCAGCCCTTGTAGACGGGATGGGTCTTGTTCCGCTGCTCGAGGGGGTGCTTGGCGGTCCAGTCCGACGTCATCTCGACGAACGCGCGGGCGTACTTGTCGTCGCGCGTGGCCGCGTAGGCCTCCGCCAGCGGGGTCGCCCAATGGAACCGGTAGACGGCGGCCACCCACTCGATGTCGCCGCGCGGGTCCCATTCCCAGTTGATGTCCTTGCCGTAGTCGGCCTCCTCGTAAGGTCCCCACTGCAGGATGTGCTTGACGATCTTGTCGGCCTCATCGAACGCTCCGCTGGGCGCCGGGTTCTTGGCGGGCGGGAGGGGGTACTTCTCGCGGTAGTGGGCCAGCAGGGCCTCGAGCGCCTTGGCTCGTTTCCCCTGGTCGGCTGCGGTCTTCGCGGCCTCGAGCTCGGGCCCGCTCAGGTCCAGCTTGGCCAAGATGCCCTGGGGCCTCAGCGACCTGAGCTTGACGTTCCAGCGGCGCGAGTAGGGGACGCGTTTGACTTGGACGATTCCGCCCAAAGCCGTGAACGATAGGAGGCCGGTGACTACGACCACGTAGGGAGTATGAAGGCCCATCGATTGGCTCCTGTTGTTGGGAAGCCGACAATCATATACGCTTGCCCGCATCTTGTCTGCGCGGGGCGGTTCCCGTTGCGGGCAGCTCGACGTGTTCTCGTCTTGATGGAGGCGTGGACGATGCGATCGATCCTGCTTGGATGTGTCATCTTCGCGGCGACTGGGATGACCGTGCCGAGACCTGCGGCGCGTGCGGCGACGGCGCCCAAGTCGCTGGGCGACCTGAGCGGGCCCTGGCAGCTGTTCGTGGACGATCATCTCGTCGCCGAGCGGACCGGTGTCAAGCGGGTGTACCATCCGTTCAAGAAGCACGCGGGCAACCCGGTCATGAAGGCCGATCGGCCGTGGGAGGGTTCGACGGCCTATGTGTACGGCACGGTGCTGCCGGCGGAAGACGGGCCGGGATACCGCATGTGGTATCACAGCTGGGCCGGTGAGTATCGGATGCTCTACGCCACCAGCAAGGACGGCATCCGGTGGCACAAGCCGAACCTGGGTTTCGTGGACTACAAAGGATCGACCCAGAACAACATCCTGCTGCGCCGAACGCGCGAGGACCACAACCCGCAGGTCATCCACACGCCGTGGGAACCGGCCCCGCAGCGCCGCTACAAGCTCATCAACTTCGAGTACGGGCGCACGCCGCCGCACTACACCGTCACCGGGTATCTGGGGGCGTACTCGCCCGACGGTGTCCGTTGGACGCCCATCGGAACAAAGCCCGTGCTCCGCGATTCGCCCGGCGACGTGGGCAACTTCGTCTGGGATCCACACACGAAGCGGTACTTGGGTTATCCCAAGAAGTTCACGACGGTCCGGGGGGCGCGTCGTCGGTGCGTGGGCTACAGCGACACGGCGACGTTCGAGTCATGGCCCGAGACGACGATGGTGCTGATCCCGGACGCGTATGACGATCGCTGGGTGAAGGGCGGTGGGCAGCGGACGGACTTCTACGGCCTGTGCGGGTTCGCGTACGAGTCGATGTACATCGGTTTCTTGTGGGTCTTCCCAATTACCAACGGCAAGAACGACGGGCCGATCTTCGTTGAGCTCGTCAGCAGCCACGACGGTCTGAGCTGGGTCCGTCAGGAATCGCCCCGCCCGCCGATTCTCCCGCTGGGTCCTGACGGGAGTTGGGACGACGGCATGCTGTTTACGACCAGCCATCCCCTCGTCGAGGGCGATACGATCAAGCTGTACTACGGCGGGTTCGACAAGACGCACGGCGCGTCGCAGGGCAAGGCCGGCATCGGGTTGGCGACGCTCCGCAAGGACGGGTTCGCCTCGCTCGACGCGGGTGCGAGCCCGGGCACGGTCACGATCAAGCAGCTTGCGGGGGCGCGCGGTCCGTTGCGCGTGAACTACAAGACGGCAGGCGGGTGGGTCAAGGTCGAGGTGCTGGATGGCGGCGGCAAGGTCGTGCCCGGCTACGCTCGGGAGGACTGCCGGCCACTGGCAGGTGACAGCGTCGATGGGACCGTGACGTGGAAGGGACGGGACGGGCTGCCGGAGGGAACGTCGCCGCTGCAGCTGCGGTTTGTGCTGAAGGACGCGTCGCTCTACTCGTTTGCGGCCGGCGATTCGGTCGAGGCGTTGCACCACGACGATGGCATCTTGTACACGTTCGAGGGGGATCGGGGGGCGACGGCCGCCGACACGTGGTTGTTCGACGGGGCGCAGAACGCGACGTTTCACCATGCGGTGTCCGTCAACACCGACAAGGCCAACGCGGCGTTCGGGTCTGCGTGCGTCGAGTTGAGGGGCAAGGGCGGGCCGTCCAAATGGAACACGCTGCAGATCCGCGGCACGTCGCAGTTGGGCCCGGCGTTCACGCTGTCGGCCATGGTGAAGTACAAGAACACGGGCTTCACGCGGCTGTTCACGAGCTACCGCGGCGGCGGGCCGGCGCTGACGACGGAGCTGGTCTTCGATTTCGATCCGAGCGCCGAGATGATCGGCGGGCTGCGAGCGGTGGTGAACGGTGAGACCGTCGAGTCCATGGTCGACGGGCTCGCGACCGACGGGGCGTACCATCATGTCGCGATGACGTACGCGAATGGGCAGGTGAAGCTGTACTACGACGGCCAGGAAATCGGCGGCGGCGAGCTCGTGCCCGGTCCGGTCCTGTTGGCCAACGACCTGCGTTTCGGGGAGGACGTCGGGGGCAGCGCCAATGAGCAGTTCCGCGGGTTCGCCGATGAGATCTTGGTCCTGAAACGCGCGCTGACCGCGGAGGAGATCAAGACGCTGGCTGGCAAGGGGGCCGGGGTGCTTCTGGCGCGACCCCCGACGAGACGGCCGATCCGTCCGCTGCAAGCGTGCCCGAGCCGCGTTCGACACATCGGCTCGCGGCTGGAGTTGTTCGTCGATGACTACCTGATCGAGGCGCTGAAGGGCACGCGTCTCGAGATGCACCGGCCCCAGCCGGCCGAGATTTCGGTGAAGTTCGATCAGCCTTGGGAAGGCAGGCATGCCGGCTATACCACGGTCATCAAGGACGGCGACACGTACCGGTTGTACTATCGCGGTCTGCCGGGCACGGGGACGAAGGACGGCACGGAGGCCGAGTGCACCTGCTACGCCGAGAGCCGCGACGGGATCCACTGGACCAAGCCGGAGCTGGGCCTCTTCGAGCGGAGCGGCACGCGGCAGAACAACGTGATCCTGGCGGGCATGAAGCCGTGCTCGCACAACTTCAGTCCGTTCATCGACACGCGGCCCGGGGTGCCGCTCGCCGAACGGTACAAGGCGTTGGCGGGGCTGGCTCCCGGCGGCCTGATCGCATTCGTCTCGGCCGATGGCATCCGGTGGAAGAAGCTGCGGGACAAGCCGGTCATTACCCGGGGCGCGTTCGATTCGCAGAACGTCGCGTTCTACTCCGAGCATGAGAAGCGCTACGTGTGCTACCTGCGAACCTGGATCGGTGGGGTGCGGTGGATCAGTCGATGCACGTCGAAGGATTTCCTGCGCTGGACCTACCCCCGCCCGATGAAGTTCGGCGACGCGCCCCGCGAGCACCTGTACACCAACCAGACGCGGCCCTACTACCGCGCGCCGCACCTCTACATCGCGACGGCTGCCCGGTTCTTGCCCGGACGGCGGGTCCTGACCGACGCCCAGGTCAAGCAGCTCGGCATCGATCCCAAGCACTGGCTCAAGAACGACACCTCGGAGGTCGTCCTGCTGACGAGCCGCGGCGGCTTGCGCTATGACCGCACGTTTCTCGAGGCGTTCGTGCGGCCCGGGATCGGCCTGAGCAACTGGACCAGTCGGTCGAACTACCCGACGCTGGGCGTGGTCCCGACCGGACCGACGGAGATGTCGATGTACGTGCGTCGCGACAACGGGCAGCCGTCGCACCATCTTCGTCGCTACACGCTGCGGATCGACGGGTTCGCCTCGGTGCACGCGCCGTACGCCGGCGGGGAGATGCTGACCCGCCTCCTGACGTTTTCGGGCAAGCAATTGGTCCTCAACTACGCCACCTCCGCCCCCGGCGGGATCCGGGTCGAGATCCAGGACGAGGCCGGCCGCCCCATCGCTGGCCATGCGCTCGCCGACGCGATCGAGATCGTCGGCGATCAGATCGAGCGCGTGGTCTCGTGGAAGGGCGGCTCGGACGTGAGCAAGCTGTCCGGCAAGCCCGTCCGCCTGCGGTTTGTGATGAAGGACGCGGATCTGTACGCCATTCGTTTCCGGTGAGGACCTCTTCCGTGGTTCGACGGTGATCGGATCTCCGGTGGCTTCGCACCTCCCATCGACACACGGCGGGTCAGGGCCTACAGTAACTGAGAGCCAGAAGTCTGGGGTCAGGGCGTCGGCGACCTGGTGTCCTTGAGGAAAGCGGGCCGATGAGGCCGCATTTGCGGATTCCCTTGTTGACCGTTGTCGTTGCGGTGGTGTTGTTTTGCGCGTCCGCGCGCGCGTTGGCGGAAAGCAGCGCTGGCGCGTCGAAGCCGGCGGATGCCCTGACCGGGTGGATTGATCGTCTCCAGCGGAATCTCAAAGCCCGGGCGGCGGCAAGAGAGGGTGAGGCGCCGCTGCATGAGGCGGCCCGGCGGGGGGATGTCGAGAAGGTCAGGCGGTACCTCACCAAGGGCGCGGACCCCAACGCGAAGGACAAGAAGGGGCAAACGCCGCTCCACCTCGCCGTCGACCGCGGGCACGGGGGCGTCGCCAGGCTGTTGCTGGCCGGCGGCGCGGACGTCGATGCCCCAGATGCGCTCGGCCAGACGCCGCTGTACCGTATGGTCGAGCGGGGGCGCGGCGGGATGGTTGCGCTGCTGCTCGAGTCCGGCGCCGACGTTGAGACGCGGACGGACAAGAAGCTGTCGCCGTTGTATGCGGCTGCCTACAGGGGGCACGTGGACCTCATCGAACGGCTGATCGACGCCGGTGCGGAGGTCAATGCCCGGATTGCGTGTCGCCGGACCGCCTTGTTCGGGGCCGTGGAGCAGGGCCAGCCCAAATCAGCGGAAGTCTTGCTGGCCCACGGGGCGGACGCCAACGTCAAGTCCGTTCACAAGCTGCCGCAGCGGCCGATTCACGTGGCCGTGCTGAGCGGGCATCTCGAGACGGCGAAGCGCCTCTTGGCCCACGGTGCGGACGTCAACGCGCGGGCCGTCTACGGCATGACGCCCCTCTACATCACCACGGTGGCCGGCGAGGACAAGATGGCGGCCATGCTTCGGGCGCACGGCGCGGATGATTCGATCGGGAACGTCTCCGGCCAGACCCCGGCCCGGGCTGCTGCCCTCATGCGGCACAGAAAGACGAAGCAGCTGGTGCCCGCCACCAAACGGGCGAAGCTGTTCGACCCCCGTGCGATCGTGGTCTTGCTGTATCTCGGAAAGACGCCGTGGGGGTGGCGGTTCAAGGGTGCCCGGGTGGCCTTTGCGATTGGCGACGGGTCGCTGGTCGCGACGGCGGCCCATTGCGTCGACGACTTCGGCGAAGATCCCGAGCGGGCGATGCTGGTTCGCCCGCTCCTGATCAGTCCGTACTGCGGTGATGTCTTCGAGGCCGAGATCGTCGCCACCGACGAGGAAGCGGACGTGGCCATCCTCCGTCCGTCGTGGGGGCCGCATCCTGCCCTGCCCTTGGCAACGACGCAGGAGCTGTCCGAGGCGAGGCGCATCTTGATCGCGGGCTATCCAGCCACGAGGAAGGATGAGGGCGTCCTTCGGGTGTCGCGGAACGTGTTCTGCGAGGAATTCGACATCCTCGAGCTGGACCCGAAGGGGGGAGATGATGGCATTACGGTGGGCGGGGCCAGGTATGCCGGACCGGGCTGGAGCGGGTCGGCCATGATTCTGTCGCGCAGCGGGAAGGCGGCCGGCGTCTTCGGCAATCGGGCGTACTGCAGGTACGGCGATGTCGTGCTGCTGTACAACCTGATGGGATGCGGGGTCGGGTCGATCCGGTCGTTGCTCGCCGAGAAGGGCCTGCCCGCGGACAGCGTTCCGGAGGTTGCCGCAGCCCAGCAGCCGCGCGACGCGCGCTGGGTGTTCGAGACCGTGATGGATCATGTGGAAGCCTTCATGAACCGCAAGACCGACAGGAAGCTCTCTACGGCGGAGGAATTCGTTCGGCGGCGGCCACGGTCCGTACGGGCCCGGTTGTTCCTGGCCGCGGCGGCGTATGTGAGGCACATGGCCGACCGCTCGGACCGGAAAGCCAAGGATCTTGCGGAGGCAAGCTTCCAAGAAGCACTGAAGTTGGATCCCAACCATGCCGAGGCCCATGCCGTCTACGGTGAGTTCCTGATGACCATGAAGCGGCCCGAGGCGGCGCGGGTCGAGCTCGAACGGGCCCTGGAGATCGAGCCGGATCAACCGTTTGCCCAGGTGAGTCTGTTGGGCGTGTTGGCCAAGCAGGACCCAATCCGTGCCGTGGCCCTGGGCCGGAAACTGGTGGAGAGGTCGCCGAAGAACGCGGATTACTGGACCCGATTTGCGTACGCCCTATGCGAGGCGGACAAGCACGAGGAGGCGGCCGAGGCGGCACAGACGGCGGCGAAGATCCGACCGGAGGCACGGTATAACGTGCGGCTTGCCAGGGTGCTGGCCCATGCTGGTCGGCTGGACGAGGCGGAGCGCATTTACGTCAAGTGGCGCGATGCTTCCCCCCGCAGCCCCGTTCGATGGTATACGTACGCGCGGTTCCTGATCGAGCGCCGCCCGGCGCGGGTTGCTGAGGCCCGCGAGGCGCTCCAGAAGGCGGCATCCCTGAATCGTCCGCCGGTCGTTCCGCCGGAGGACCTCGAGGAGCTGCGGGAGAAACTGCGCGACAAGGCGCGGGCGGTTCCCCCCGAGCCGGGCCGTCCCCGGCCCGGCCCCCGCCGCACGCGGCGGGGCTAGACGGTGCTCGGTAGAAGTGCAAGAACCGACGGGGAGGCGCATAGGCGAGGAGAGACACATGAGCGACCCGATTCGATGCGGACTGCTGGGAGTCGGTCATGGGCATACGCTGGGCAAGCTCGAGGCGCTGCGTGGGTCGGACGACTACGAGTTCGTCGGCGTGTGCGAACCGGACGCGGCGATCCGGTCGCAATGGGAGAGCGACGAGCGCCTGGCGGGGGTGAAGTGGCTGGCGCAGGACGAGCTCCTGGGCGACGAGACGGTGTCGATGGTGGCCGTGGAGAGCACCGTGCCCCGGTTGTTGCCGCTGGGCCGGGCCGCCATCGACGCGGGCAAGCACATCCACCTCGACAAGCCGGCCGGCACGTCGCTGGCGGAGTTTCGGTCGCTGCTGGACGAGGCGGCGCGTCGAGATCTGATCGTCCAGATGGGGTACATGTTCCGCTACAACCCCGGGTTCGATTTCATCCGGCGTGCCGTCGACGGGGGTTGGCTCGGCCACGTGTACGCCATCCACGGGAGCATGTGCACCGACATCTCCCCGACGGCCAGGCAGGAGCTTGCGTTTCATCCGGGCGGGATGATGCTCGAGTTGGGGGGGCACCTGCTGGACATGATCGTTCTGCTGCTGGGCGTTCCGTCGAAGGTGACCCCGTTCCTACGGCACGACGCGGACGCGGCCGACGCGCTGAACGACAACACGCTGGCGGTGTTCGAGTACGACCGGGCGATGGCCGTTATCGATACGGTGGCCATGGAGGCCGAAGCGTTCGCAAGGCGTCGGTTCAAGGTCTGCGGGACGCGCGGCACGATCATCCTCGAGCCGCACGAGCCGCCGGCGATCCAGTTGTGCCTTCGCGAACCGGTTGGGGGATTCCAGGCAGGTTGGCAGGCCGTGCCCATCGAGGATGCGCCGCGGTACGTGGGCGACGTGGCGGACCTGGCCAGATGTATCCGGGGTGAAGCAACGTTCGGCTATTCCAAGGAGCACGACTTCGGCGTTCAGCAGACGCTGTTGCGGGCGAGCGGAATCGATGCTTGACCGAGCCGGATTGCGTGCGAGGTAGGTGAGACATGAGACGAAGGATGGTTGTGGTGTTGACCACGTTGTGTGCTGGCAGCGCAGGTTGCCAGGCGCCGGCAAAGGCGTCCGATCGGAAAGGTGCGCCGGCCGCGGGCGGTGTCCACAAGGTGCTGCACGAACAGATCAATCCGCCGACGAAGCGGTTCCCCAAGTGCCATTGCTCGAGCATCGTGGCGCTGCCGAGCGGCGACCTGCTGGCGTGCTGGTACGCGGGCGAGGACGAGGCCCGGCCCGACGTGGCTGTCGTCGTCTCCCGTCGGGCGAAGGGCGCCGAGACGTGGACCCCCGCCGAGATCGTCGCCAAGACGCCCAACAAACCGGAGGGCAACGCGATCTTGTTCATGATGCCCGACGGCGTGTTGTGGCTCATCTACGGTACGATGCACGGCAAGCTGGACGGCCCGCACGGGCCGGGCGTCCGCTGGGTTACTTGCGACGTCCGATGCAAGACCTCGACCGACGAAGGACGGACGTGGTCGCCCATCCGCATGCTCCGCGAGGAGCTGGGCATGGTCGTGCGAAACAAGCCGATCGTCATGGACAACGGCGAGGTCATCTTCGGCGTGGAGAACAAGGACAGCCACAGCCGGTTCTGGATCACGTCGGACTGCGGCAAGACGTGGCACATCACCGGACCGGTGGCGGGCGTCCAGAACGAGCAGCCTACGCTGATCCAGCGGAAGGACGGTTCGCTGCTGGCGTACCTCCGGCCGGGATTCAACAGCTACATCGCCCGGACGGTGTCGAAGGACCGCGGGCGGACGTGGAGCAAGGCGACGATGACCAAGTTCCCCAATCCCTACGCGGCCGTCGACATGGTCAAGCTCCGCGACGGGCGGGTGGTGCTGGCGTTCAACAACTCGATGCGCGAGCGGACGCCGCTGACGCTGGCGCTCAGCGAAGACGAGGGCGCGACCTGGCCGTACAAGCGGGATCTGATCGCCGAGCGTCGCAGCGAGTTTTCCTATCCGGCCATCATCGAGGACGCCGACGGCATGCTCCACGTGACCTATACGCACAAGCGGCGATGGATCGGCCATTTCTGTCTGTCGCCGGCGTGGATCAAGCAGAAGCAATAGGGAGTCCAATCCCCGATGCCGATGACCTCCCGCGAACGAGTTGAGGCGGCATTGAGGCACCAGGCGCCCGACCGGACGCCGGTGTTCGAGTACGTGCTGCTCTCGCCGCTGGCCGATCGGCTGCTGGGTCGGGCCTACGCCGTTGATGAGCAGCACTGGCCCAAGATCGTCGATGCGCTGGGCTGGGAGGGCGCGGTGCGGCAGATGGCGGTCGATCGGTTGGATCTCGCACGCCTCTTGGGTCACGACATGATGTACGTCTGGCCCAACCCGCTGCCCGGCGAAGACGCGACGGGCCCGCACATGCCGCCGGCGGACCCGTCGGACGATCCCGTCGAGCGGCTGGTTGCGCGGAACGCCGAGGCCGAGGCAGCGCTCGGCCCGCCGCCGCATAACAGCTTGCTCGTTTACGCGCTGCTCAAGGAAGAGATGCGCCGGCGGGACGTTGACCTGCCGATCCTCGCGCCGGCCTACGTACACGGCATCTGGACCGACGTCGACTTGATGGAGACGATGCTGCTGGCGCCCGAGGTGGCCCACGCGCATTTCGAGTTGGCGACGCGACGGGCGATCGCGAGCATCGCCCGGTACATCGAGCTGGGGATCGATCAGATCGGGGTGGGCGGCGACTTCGCGGGCAAGCGTCCGATGATCTCGCCGGACGCGTACCGAGCGTTCATCGTGCCGGAGGTCCGTGCCTGCGCGCGGCGGATTCACGAGGCCGGCGCGTGGGCCGTCAACGCCAGCGACGGCGATCTCTGGTCGGTGATCGACGATTTCCTCGTCGGCTGCCAGGTCGACGGGTACCTCGAGATCGACCGGTTCGCCGGCATGGACCTGGCCCGGTTGAAAGCGAAGTACGGCGATCGCGTGACGTTCTACGGCGACCTCGACTGCGGTAACCTGCTCAGCTTCGGCACGCCCGACGAGATCCGGCAGGACACGGTTCGATGCCTCGAGGCCGGTCAAGGCGACGGCGGACACATCCTGTGTGCGAGCAACGCCATCACCGCCAGCGTGCCGCTGGAGAACTACCTGGCCGTGGTCGAGGCGTATCACGACATGTTCGGGCTGGCGAGGCCGGCGATCCTCGGTCGCTGATGCAGTGGGGCGCCCATACCGGTGGAGCGATGGCCATGAAGAAGGGACGCGCGGGCAAGGTACTGGAACGCCTGGCCATCGTCATCGCGGCGTTTGTGTGCGCCGTGCTGGTGGTTCTGGTTTACTGGCTTGTCCGCCCCAGCGACATCCGGATCGCCAAGATCCCGCTGACCCGTCCGCATGACTGAACCTTCTGTGTGGATGACCCCCACCTCATCCGTGGGCAGACGTAGGGCAGGTTCCACCTGTCGCGATGGGCATCTGGGCAAGGCGGCGGGTAGAACCCGCCCTACCCAAGGCCCGTTCCTGCACTTGAGGCGACCCGATCCACCTCGATCGGGAACATCGACGGCAGTTCGTCCCATCGGACGACGACGTGGCGTTCGGCGGCGTGGTAGGCGGCCCGGAGCCAGGCCAGTGCGAGTCGGGCGTCTTCGGCGGTCGCGGCCCAGGGCGCTTCGCAGGGCGGCGAGAGCGTCACCTGCCCCGTCAGCCGGTCGATGAAGTGCCGCATCTGACGGAAGTACAACGTATGCCGCCTTCCCTGCGGCAGACGGACGTGCGTCCAGGCATCGGCGAACACGTTCCTGCGGCGGTAGATTCGCAGTCGCATGGGCTTATGCTGGTATTCCTGGATGGCCTCGAACCAGATCTTGCCCGTCTGGCCGTAGACGTGGCCCACCTCGTGCCCGGACGGTCGGCCGACCGCGTGGCAGCTCTTGGCGAACTGGACCACCGTGCCGTCCATCAGCGTCAGGAGGCTGACTGACATGTCCTCATGGGCGCGGTTGTCGACGAGCTTGCGCGTCTCGCAGCAGACCGATTCGATGTCGGCGAGGATGAACCGCAGCAGGTCGAAGTAGTGGGGCCCGTGATCGAACAGATCGCCGCCGCCGCTGTCGGGATCCTCGAGCCGCCACATCCCGTACTTCTTTCGGAGGTCGATTCCCCAGCGCTGCAGCCGGTCCAGCGACCAGCCGACGAAGCCGGCGTGCAGATCGGGCAGGTAGTAGTGCCATTCGATGCTGACCTGATGCACCGGTCCGATCAGCCCATCGCGCACCCACTGCAGGATCTTGGCAAACCCGGTCTCGAACCGTTTGCTGTGACCGATCTGCAGCAGGATGCCATGTCGATCGCGGGCTGCGATGATGCGGTTGCAGTCCTCGAGCGTGGCGGCCAACGGCTTCTCGCACAGGATGGCCGGCACGCGCTCGGCGCACGCCTCGACCATCTCAGCATGGAGCATGGGCGGCGTGGCGATGACGACGGCGTCGAGGGGGTCGGCGTCGAGCATTTCGTCGAGCCGACCGAACGCCCGCGGCACGCCGAAGCGCTTGGCGAACCGCCGGCGGTTCGCATCGTCGGGATCACAGCAGGCGGCGATGACGGCACGCGCGTCCGCCGCAATGGCGGGCCCGTGACCGACCCGGCTCACCTGCCCGCACCCGACCACGCCTATTCGAAGCGGCGATTTCATCTGTCCGTCATCCTCGTGTTCGACGTGCCACGACCCGCCGCGCTGCCTCGCCAGACGGGCGCCCATTGTATAGAATCTTCTGTGCGAGATTCACTGTGTGGAGCAGGTGATGGACAACTGGCAGCAAGACCAAAGGCCCGGGTCGCCCTATCCGCAGGCACGACCGCTCGGCGTGCGCCCGGTCGGCGGCATGCCGCTGTGGGCGAGGCTCGTGCGTCTGGTCAGCATCGGGGTCATCCTGGTCGCGGGCGCCCTGGTGTGGCAGTGGTACCGCGGCGGCGGATCGGTGCACGACACCGATGCCGAGCCGCGGCCGGTCGCGGCCCGAGGCAGTCTGTCGGAGGCGGAAAACACCACGATCGAGCTGTTCCGAAACGCGTCGGCCTCGGTGGTGTACGTCCGCCCGATCGAGTTGCGGCGCGATCCCTTCAGGCTGAACGTCATGGAAGTCGAAGGCGCCGGGTCGGGCTTCATCTGGGACGACCGCGGCCACGTCGTGACCAACCTACATGTCATCGAGGGCGCCAGCGCCGTGAAGGTCGTTTTGGCCGATGGCAAGAGCTATGACGCCAAGTTCGTCGGTGCGTCTCCCGGCAACGATCTGGCCGTGCTCTTCATCGATGCGCCTTCCTCCCAGCTCAAGCCGATCCCGGTCGGAACGTCCAGCGACCTTCAGGTCGGCCAGCAAGTGTTCGCCATCGGTAACCCGTTCGGGTTCGACCAGACCCTCACCACCGGCATCGTCAGCGCGCTGGGGCGACAGATCAAGTCGGCCTCGGGGCGGACCATCGAGGACGTCATCCAGACCGACGCGGCTATCAACCCGGGCAACAGCGGCGGGCCGCTGCTGGACAGCGCCGGACGCCTGATCGGCGTGAACACTGCCATCGTCAGCCCCTCCAAGGCCAGCGCGGGCATCGGGTTCGCCGTCCCCGTCGACACGGTGAACCGGGTGGTGCCCGACCTGGTTCGCCATGGTCGCGTCGTCCGCCCCGGGTTGGGCATCGAGCCGCTGTCCGACCGGATCACACGGATCATGGGGCTGGAGGGCGTGCTGATCAGGCGCGTCTTGAAGGACAGCCCCGCCGCCAAGGCCGGCCTCCGCGCCACCGTCGCGGACAGGGGGGGCAGGCCCGTGCTCGGCGACCTCATTGTCGCCATCGACGGCAAGCCGGTCAGGAACGTCGACGAGCTGTTGCGGGTCCTCGACAAGTACAAGATCGACGACACCGTCGTGGTGAAGACCCGACGCGGCGACCAGACCCTGGAGTTCAAGGTCAAGCTGGGGCCGATCTCTTCGAGTTGACTCGCGCGTCGGCCGGTGTCTGCGCGATTCTGTACCGGTTGGCGATACGGGCGGTAGCCCGTGCCCTCACCGTCTTTCCCTGGCCCAGTACAGCACAACGAGGAGCAGCAGGACGGCGTCGCACGCGACGATGAAGATGGAGCGGCCGCTGGCCTCGATTTGCTTCTCGGGGTCGTAGCTCAGCACGACGTCGACGGTCAGTACGCCGAGCACGATGGCAAGCGCCGCGAAGGCGACCGCAAGCAGCGTGCTGATCACGCCGCCGGCGACGACGTACCGCACGGCACGCCCGACCGCCCGAACTGGCTGCAACCCTCGCTTGGCGACAGACGCCACCGTCCACCTGGGCTGCGGAGGCGTTGTTGTCGGCTCGTTGCGCTTTGGCGGCGCGGCCGGCTTGGCGGACTTGGGTGCCCGTCCAGGATTGCCGAACTGCTCGCCGCAGTTCGGGCAGGTATGGACTTCGGGAGGGGGCGATGCGACGAGCGCCTCGTCGCATTCGCGACAGACGATCTTCCCGTGATGCCGGTACTTCTCCTCGAGTCTGCCGATCAAGGCGCCGCAGTTCGAGCAGGTGGCGGTCGCGGGCGGGGGGCAGTCTGCCAGCAGCTGGTCGCACTCCCGGCAGACGCGATGTCCGTGGAAGTCGTACGTCTGCTCCCGCGGGCCGATCTTGCCGCCGCAGTTCTCGCAGATTTTCACACTGGTGGTTGGCGTCGACACGGGATAGGGCGCCTTTGCGTGACGGCCGGCCGATAAGCTACTCATCGGCATATCATACCAGGGCCGTCCCGTCGATTGCGCGCCGAAAGACGGCTTTCCCCGGGGAGGCGTATCGGCGCCGGGGTCGTTCTCAGATACGTGTCATTCGGCGCAGGTGTGGCGAGACCCCTGTCCAGCGAGAGGGGCTGGTGGTCACAGGACCACGGTCGCCCACCCTCTGCGCTGTTTCGTTGGGCGCCCGAGGCTACGCCCGCCGTCGTCGCAGCACGGCGAGTCCGCCGAACAGCAGGAGCCCAAGCGCTGTGGGCTCAGGCGTGATCACGAACGCCAAGTCGAGGGCGTCTTGGGTTAGGGGATCTCGTAGCTCGTTCCAGCCTTCCGGGTAGTTTGGGTTACGCCCAAGGTCCGGGGGGTTGTACCAGACCGCGCCGTCCTCGAAATGGTCCTGGGAGGTCTTCCAGCCGAGGTCCCAAGTGCCATACACGGTGCCGAGTAGCAACCAGTAGGTCTCGCCCTCCTCCTGGTAAAACGGGTCAGGGATGCCCTCGATGTTGATCTGGAAGATGTTGCTGTGGTCGTGGGGGATCACCTCTTCGGTCCACGGGCTATACCAGCCCTGATCCCCCGTCCCCCACTGACGCCACGTGTACTCGTTGTCGTAGAAGACACCGTCCCAGAGTGGGTCCCCGGGCTTGCTGTATGGACCCGTGGTGTCGTTCTCGTGGATCCCCACCCACAGGTCGGTGTCCCAGTGCTCAACGTCCCCGCGCCACGAGACCCACAGATGGATGTCGGTAACATACCCGCTCTCTGAGCACTGCCAGTCGTCGGCCGGGACCCCCACTGAGATATCCCATCCGTTCGGGTCTGGCAGTTGCGGGAAATGCATCTTGTGGCCGTCGCCGGGATCCCAATCCGCCAGGGCCGGTGCGGCCAGAACACACGACGCAAGAACAAGGCCCGCCTGTGTCTTCATTGTGCTGTCCTTTCAGTTTCCCCGAAGGGTTGCGGCGTCTGAGGCAGGACCTGTCCCCGGTGCACCGGGATGGTTGGGGTGCGCTTGCTGCTCCGTGTACTTCAATACTAGACAACGCGCCAAGGGCGGGCAACCCCATCCAACATATTCCCTTTGCTCTTAGGGATGTATATGAACGGATTGACGAGTCGGAATCCTGGGCGGATGGAATGAACCGACGGCAGCCTTGCGGTCAGGCCGGCTCGGGGCGGATTGCTCGGTTAGCTGGCGATCCGGTCGGCGGCGTTTCGGCCGGCGAGTCGGCCGCTGGTAAAGGCCCAGGCGATGTGGAGCCCGTGGCCCCAGGCGACGATCCCGCCCATGCCGTTGCACCCGGCCGCGTACACGCCTGGGATGACCTGGCCCTGCGCGTCGAGCACCTCCATGTTCTCGTTGATTCGCAGTCCACCCTCGGTGGTGACGATCCAGCTCTTGACCGGCCCGAGGGCGCGGAACGGCGGCGTGGCCAGCGGCGGGCCGAACGACGTCCGGCCGACCGGATCACTCGACGCTCCGCTGGCGGCCTGGTTGTAGTCCCGAATGGCCGTTTCCATCGACGTCGGGTCCACGCCGATCCGACAGGCCAGCTCGGCGATCGTGTCGGCCTCGGCGTAGACGTCGGGTCTGAACCGCTTGTAGTCCTGGATGTACGCATACGCGATGTCGGGGGCGGTCGAGACGAAGTTGGGCCAGGCCGAGAAGACGTCCGCCAGCGTCTGGTCCAGCACGATGTAGGCAATCTTGTCCGGCTGTCGCGGGATGGCCAGCTCCGGCTGGTCAGTCTCGTCGGTGAACCGCTCGCCGCGGGCGTTGACGAGGATCGCGCCCTTCGCAAACAGGCTGACCTCGGGATGCTGCCAGGTGACCAGCAGGCGCTTGATCATCCGCTGGAGAATGGCCTTGGGCAGCAGGCCCATCGCCCTGCCGAGCAGCTTGGCCATCAGCGGGTTGGCGGGCAGCAGCTGGCTGAAGGGCGCCTTGGGCGGGGCGATGAACCGGATCTCGGGTCCGTAGACCACGTCCATGTTGAGCAGCTCGGCGCCCACGTCCTGTCCGATGCGGTGCCCATCGCCGGTTGCGTTGGGGTTGATGCCCTCCACGCTGGCGACCTCGTCGGGCAGGTAGCGGCGCTTGACGTCCAGGCCGTTCGCGTAGTCTCCCGCGGCCAGGATGACCCCGCCCTTCGCCCGGATGTTGAGCGGGTCCGTTTTCGTTCGCGCCGCCAGGCCGATGACGGATCCACCCTCGTCGCGGATCAGCCGCTCGGCTCGGCAGTCCAGGAGGATCTTCACGCCCAACCCGAGCAGCTTGCGGTGGATGACGGCGATATAGGCCTTGGCGTTGGGCACGACGTTGTGCATCCGCGGGACGCGGTTGGGCGGCTCGGGGCTGGGGCCGTGGAACTCCAGGCCCAGATCCATCAGCCAGCTCAGCGTGTCGGCCGCGTGCCGCGTGAACAAGCCGCGGAGGGCCGGGTTGTTCTTGGGTTCGAGGTGCGGGGCGAACTTGCCGATGTCCTCGTTGTGCCACTCGGGGTCGTCGTCGATCCCCGCCGCCTTCTGCATGGACGTACAGGCGGCCGTGAACGACCCGACGGCGATGCTCGTCGTTCCGCCGAGCTGCGACATCTTCTCCAGCAGCACGACCCGCGCTCCTTCACTGGCCGCCGAGAACGCCGCCGCCAATCCCGCGCCACCGCCGCCCACCACGACCACGTCGACCTCGTGGTCCCATCGAGTGGGTCGCTTGTCGGATGTCTCGTTCATCGATTCGGCACTCATCTGTGTTGGGTTGTTCCTTGATCCGACGATCGTCGATCGGATCGGGGGCTACTTCAGTCTGATGTCGTTTCGCTTCGTCTCCGGGACAAAGCTGGGGTCCTGGGTGAAGACGATTTCTGCCACGATTGCGTGGTTTATGCCGGTCACGTACGCATAGAGAACGTGCGTGCCCGCGTCCAGGTCCTTGTCAGCCAGGACGGCCCATTGAAAGGCCTCGTCGGCGTCGGGGTTGACCTCTTGGCCGATCCATTGCTCCTTGACGGATTCGCCGTCGAGCTTCCAGCCGTACCGCCCGACGTACGCGGCGTTCCGCCCACCCTTGACGAACTGGTCATTCTGCCAGATGCCCGCGCTGTGACGCAGCAGCGCCAAGATGCGGTAGCGCCCGGCGTGGCGGATGTCGAACGTCCAACTCGCCGCGGCGTCGCGCCGGGGGAAATGGCACCATCCCTCCGGTCGTGCGTGCGGTGGCCTGGTCTTGCTCGGTTCCGACTCGAAACGGAAGTGCGGGCCGGGCTGGATGCGGACCGTCTTGGCGATCGGTTCGGGCTTCAGGCCGAGCACGTCTAGCGTCGCCCTGACCTGGCGCTCGGTCGACGGTCCCGGTGCGCCGATGGCCTTGAGGATCCTGGCAGCCAGCGCCGACGCGTCCTTGCCGCGACTCAGGCCGGGCGCCGATCGAAGCAACTCGAGCCACTGCTGGCACTGCCTGCGAACGTCGTTCAGCCGGACACGCGCCGGCGCGGGCTGATCGCCGCCAGGCGGTTCCGTGGCGTCGGCGATCTTCGTGCCCAGCGTCCGACACGCCTGCAAGTATCCCGGGATCGGCTCGAGGCGATCCAGGATGGCCTGAAACTGCCCCAGCGCCGCGGCGTGTCGCGGACCGCCGGCGTGTCGGGCCTTGTCCAGAGCCTCCTGCGCCGCAAGCAGTTGCGAGGCCTGCGCCGTCCGCAGCCTCGGCGCGACGGCCTGCCAGCCGGTCCGGACCAGATCCCGGAGCATCCCCTCCGGAGCCTGGTTAGCTCGGCGCTCAAGCTGATGATAGACGCCCAAACGCGCGAGCTTCGCGAACAGGTCGCGCCCCTGCTCGGCCGATAGCCCGTAGACCTTGCGGAAGAAGACGCGGTCGAAGGCCTCCTGCGACCGGCCCGTCGGGTTCCACGCGTACTCCGCCCCACAGGCCCAGCCGTACCAGTAACACTCGGTCGGCATGGGGCTGACGGGCCAGTTGGTGTTCAGCAGGCCGACCGCGCCTCGCTTGGCGCCGTCCTGGATGAACACGCGAATGTTGGGGATCTGCCGGGCGTAGTCGGGGAAGATCGGCCGGGCCGGCACGACCGCCGGCGAGACCAGCGTCTCGAACCCGTTCTTCACGAAAAAGTCGACGCTGGGGTATGCCTTCCTCGGCGCGTAGTGCCAGTCGCAGACGAGGTAGTCCTTCGGCCTCATCCATTTGATCGCGCGGCGGTGCTTGAGCAGGTAGTCGCCCCAGATCATCGTCCGCTTGCCGTGCCTGGCGAGCAGGTCGGCCAGGCGTTGGATGTGCTTGCCGATGACCTCGTCGCAGTCGAGCCCTTGCTTTTCGGCCCACTCCTCGATGCCCCAGGCCTCATCGCAGCCGGCGTGGTAGATGGGCGTGTCGTACAGCGGGCAGAGCTCGGCGTGGATCCGGCCGATCAGCGCGTACGTCGGCTCGTGCAGCGGCCGCAACACGTGCGTGTTGTCCGGCATGGCCCGCAGCTTGGGGAACTTCTCGAGCATCCAGCGCACGTGGCCGAACGACTGCGTCTCCATCGTCATGTTGATGAAGTGCCGCCGCGCCGAGGCTGCCACCTCCCGGTAGTGCGGCATCGGCGTTCCCCCGGCGAATTCGGGGATCGTCCGGTAGTCCGGTGTCTGGTTCACCTCCCAGTTGAGCAGGTTCATCTTGTAGCTGGCGAGGCGAGCGTGTTCGTCGGGCGATTGCAGGCCGAACATCGTGCCCCGCCACTTCATGGCGGGCCAGTCGCAGAGGTCCACGCACTCAAGCCGCGCGCCCTTGCCGTCGGCCCCGGGCTCGAGCATTTGCCGGAGCGTCTGCAGGCCATAGAAGCAGCCCGCCGGTCCGTTGCCGGCGATGAGGATGCATTTGGGCGTGATCTGCAGCCGATACCCCTCCGGCCCCCACTTCGGGTCGGGCGTGATCAGGAACTTGCGCCATCCCTTTGCGAGGGGCGGGTCTGTCCCTGGGCACCCCACCTTCAGCGCCGGCGCCCCCTCGGCCCGGCCGCGCTTCACCGGTACGCCGAGTGCTTTCAGATCGGTTGCCAGTTGGCTGACGCCGATCGTCCAAGCCGGGCGGCGTCCTTCACTCAGGACGACGTGCAACGGTCGGTCGGCGCTGAGCACCAGCACTCCGTCCGTCCGCTTGATCTGTCGCGGCAGCGGAATGACGTCCTCGGCGCCGCCCTGCAGACGCGTCGTGATCGCCGATGCGACCCCCACGACGACCATCCACCGCCCGAGCCATGATTGGGTGACCATTGCAGGAAACTCCTCGCTATCCTGAACACGGACGCTGGGACTCAGGACGAGAACTGTATCATCTCCGTTCCGGGCGTGCCAACCGCTCGTGCGCTTGCGGGCGCCCTGCCTTCCCGCAGGACCGCCGGACGTGTGTCCGGCTCGACGCTTGACAGCGCTGTCCTGGTTCTGCTAAACGCGCCCGTGGGCGGGGGGCGTTTCGGCTCGATCGGGACGGCAAGGCAAGACGGGCGGGCGCTGAGGAGCTTGCAGACCATGGCCAAGATGCTATCCGACAAGCGCTATGCCGTGACCGGCAAGCTGGTGGGCATCGACGCGACCGGGCTGGTGGGACCGTTCTTCACGATCCGCGTTCCGGCGAAGGGGTACGACCTGAGCCGGCCTGGGACGTATATCGATCTGTCCCTGCTCGACCCGGGACAGGTCGTCTTCAAGAAGAAGATCCACATCAACGACGAGCTGAAGGTGGTCATCAACCCGAGCACGGCCGTGTTGGAGCAGGGCACGCGGAACGAGATGACGTTTCAGGTCGTGCCGCGAAGCAAGGCCCAGCGGATCAGCCACGCCATTCGGCGCGATGACGCCACCGCGCCCATCAACGGAAAGGTCATCGACAACGACGAGCGGCGGCACATCGTCATCGACGCGGGATTGCCGTTGGTCGTGGGCATGCTGGATACCAAGCCGTCGCAGGTCAAGCTGGTCAAGGTCAACTCGTGGGTGACGTTCTGGCCGGCCCCCCCCACGCATGGTATTATCCTGCCCTCCTGACTGGCCCTTTGGCGATGACAACCGGTTTGAGGGCGCAGGCGGAATGACGGGTCGCAGCCGTCCGGTTTCGCGCCGGTTGAGGAGACGTGGATGCAGATGGCGCTTCGGTCAAGACGTGCGTGGCCGATGCTTGCGTGCGTGGCGGTGATGCCCGGCCTGCTCGGATGCACCGGGGCAGCATCGTACCGCGTCAAGACCAGTCAGCCCTGGCCCGACGAATGGGTCAGTGGGGCGCGCGTGCCCTACGAGCGGATCGTCCAGCTCACTGCCAAGACGGTCGAATGGCACCGCAAGGCGAATTGGCGGGCCTTGGAGGCGGAGGCGAGTGGCCTGCTCGCGGGGCGGCGCGACCTGTACGGGTTCGTGCGCAGTGGCGTGGCCCGACCGCTGTCGGGGATGGATCCGTCGAAGGGGGGACGCTACCTCGAAGTCAAGGTTGCGCCGTGCTTCTTCGATTTCGACGGGCCGCCGCCCAGGATAACGCTCGACTATCAGGACAAGGCGCTCCATGGGGTGATGTCCGATTTGATGAAGCGGGTCGGTCGAAGCTACCTGATCAGTCCGGCGTTGTCCGGTCGACCGACCATCACAGCCCACCTGGTGGACCTCGACTGGCGTGAAGCGGCGGTGCGGGTCATGCTCGAGGCGGACGTCTTCGTCGAGCCGGTGTGGTTCAATCCCGTCTCGTTGCGATCGTACGAGTACGCGAGTCAAGCCGAGTTCATCGCGGCGGTCCGGCAGGCGATCGACCACATGAAGAACCCCTCCCCCCGGGCCCCGTTGACCGTCGTGCCCTGGGAGACCTGGGTGCTGAACAACCGGGCCTATCAGCTCCGGTATCACGCCTGGCTCCGGTCGGCGCCAACGACGCGGCCATTGGGCCCGCCGCCGGGGACGGCCATCCTCAGCGCCGACCTGGCCATCGCCAAGAAACAGATCCTCTACGCCCTACCGCATCAGCTCAACTGGCCGTCGACGCAGCCGGCCCCGTCCCCAAGCGCTGGGCGCCCATGACCCTCGGCGTGGGGCCGGCGCGTCCGGGTGGCCCGCCTCGGGGGGCCTTTCCGCTGTGGGCGAACCGAGGGGGATCTGGTGCGTAGAAGTTGGGTGTAGGCGGGGAGGTCCCCGCGCGTCATCAGGGGTGTGAGCGACCTTGGAGGGGCGAACACTTCGTTGAGGCACAGAGTAAGGAAGTATCATAGTTTTTTTGCCTGAATCACACGTGGATGGGCCTCCTGGGGTTCCGAAGCACCTTGCGTTCATGGATTTGTCGAAAGAAAAGGCCGGCGCCGAGCCGATCTAGTTATCGGAAGTTGGAGGTTGTCTCTGCGCCAGCGGAGGCCTGCCGCGGTGTCGTCGGGGCGCTGTGTCGTCCTGCGGTTGGGGGCGATCCCTGCCCGGGAAGGCGGGCCGGAAACGAAGGCCTGGTTGGGTCTTCGGTGCTGGTGCGGCCGATTGATCGGAGGGTCCTGCGGGCGGCGTGGCCTCAGCCAGGGGTTTTCGGTCAACTGGCCTTGTCCGGCGGCCGGTGCAGTCGTGGTGCACCGGGAAGCCTCGAGGAGGACCGCCAGGTCGGAGATCGTTGCCCGGTCGAACCGGGCGGGCGGGTCGGAGACATGACACATCTGCGAGGCGGCAATCTGACAAAGCGTCGCCAGGGGCTGGCGTGGGTTGCGTCGGGTGTCCTGCTGGTCAGTTCGACGGGTTGCATGAGGTCGCTGTGGAACGACTTCTTCGACCCTAGCGAAGTCGGGCGCTTCAATAGCAAGCCCGTGACCAACGAGATTCGGGCGACCTTGGGGCTACAGGACGAAGAGACCGAACTCATCGACGCAAGCGATCCCTTGCCAGAAGACACCGTGGCGGTCGTGAAGGAGTACCAGATCGGTCCGGGGGACACGCTCGAGATCAACATCCACGAACTGCTTCGCCTGGGGACGATTACGACCGAGGTTCGCAAGGTGAGCGAGCTGGGGTTCATTCGCCTGCCCAAGCTCGGCAGGATCAACGTCAACGGGATGACCGAGCAGAACGTCGAAGACCTACTCAAATCGAAGCTGGATCCTGACATCCTGATCGACCCCATCGTGAGCGTCGTTGTGCGGGACGAGAAGCAGCGTGAGTTCACGATTGTGGGCTACTCGGCACGCCCCGGGTCGGTGCCCATTCCCAAGGCCGATTTCCGGATGCTGGAAGCCATTACCTATGCGGGCCCGATGCCCGAAGAGATCGACAAAGTGTACGTGATCCGGCGGGGACCGGGGCCGCGCCAGGGGGAGGAAACTCCGCTGACGGCTCCGTCTACGGAGTCGGCTACCGAGCCTGCTGCGCCGCTGTCCGAACCGGCGCAACCGACTTCCTCGGAGCCCGCAACGGAGCCGTCCAAGCCCCGTGCTTCCAGCGACCTGCGGAAAGACTTCGACCTGTTGCTGAGCGACGTCGCTGGTGGGAAGAGCGGGAGGACGCAATCGACCCCGTCCGGAGCGTCCCCAGTCGGGTCCGCTTCCGCCCCCGCGACGGGCCAAGACCCTGTGACGCCCGAAGAACGTCAGGCGTTGCTCAGGGCCCTGGTGCCCGGAGGACCGAGCGCCCCGCCGCCAGGGGAAGAAACGCCGTCGACGTCGGTCCCGCCAACGGCTTCGGAACCGGGATCGCGTGGCGTCGCTGCCCCGAAGGGTTCCGACAGGGAATTCGGCAAGTGGATCTGGTTGAATAACGAGTGGGTGGAGCTTCGGGGGACCCCCGAGCAGCAGGCAGAGCCGACCACGACGGGGTCCAGGCCAGCATCCGAGCCTGCCCCCACCGTCGAATGGGAGGAGGTCGCAGACACCGCCGAAGAGACGCGGATCATCTCGATCCCCGTCAAGCCGCTGCAGTCCGGAGAAGCGCGGTACAACATCGTGATCCGTCCCGGGGACGTGATCAGCGTGCCGAACCCCGAAGCGGGGAAGCGTTACTACGTGATGGGCCACATCCGCGGGCCGGGAGCCTACTCGATTCCGATGGAGGGCATCACGCTCAAGGCCGCCGTTGCCGCGGCGGGCGGCCTGGATCCCTACGCGTGGCCGAGCCGGTGCGAGATCGCCCGGCGGATCGGCCCGGACCAGGAGCAGTTGTATCCGGTCAACCTGGATCGGGTTTTTTCCGGGAAGGATCCGGATGTCAGGGTCAAGGCCGGCGACGTGATCAACGTGGGCACGCACCCCCTGTCGCCGTTCCTGGCCGCGATCGCCAACGGCTTCCGGCTGGCCTACGGATTCGGGTTTGTGTATGACCGTAACTTCGGGTCCATCGATCAGTATGGGGGCAAGCCGAATCCGGAAGCACAGAGGGAGGCTGAGCAGAACGCGCGGTTTCCGCAGCTGATATCGGCCTTCTCGGGTCTGTAGCGCCCGGGCGGTTCCGGCGTGACCCGGTGGGGACGGCCCGTGGCCGAATGTGGGTGAAGGATGGATTCGCCGAAGCGTGAGGTTGCAGTTGCGCCCCGGGTGGCGGGCAAAGCCAGACCGAGAACGCGTGTCGTGCGGTGGTCCGCCCTCATCGGGCCGGTGGGCTGGTGGAAGATTGGGATCATCGCGGCGTTTCTTGGTCTGATCTACCGCGACGAGCTCGCCTTCATGTTTCACGTCTGGACGCATGATGGCGACTGGTCTCACGGACTGCTGGTTCCGGTTTACAGTCTGTATTTCCTCCACACCCGCAGGCGATGGTTGGTGGGGAGCCGTCCGCAGGGATCCTACCTGGGTCTTGCGTTTCTGGGGCTGGCGGTGCTTCTATTCCTGGCGAGCGTCACCGGGCCGATGATCGCCTACGCGCGCTCACTGTCGGTCGTGGTGAGTATCTTTGGCGCGGTGGTGTTGGTTGGAGGAAAGCGCGTTCTCCGCGTGGCCTGGTTCCCCGTTTTGTTCCTGCTGTTTGCAGTTCCTCTACCGCCGCAGCTGATGTTTCAGCTGACACTGCCGATGAGGCAGATCGCCAGCCAGGTTTCGGCGTTGGTGCTGGAACTCGTGTCGGACGCGCAGGCCTACGCGGAGGGGGTGGTCATCGCCGTCGCTTACGGGGAGGAGATCTACAGGCTCAACGTGGAACGGGCGTGTGCGGGCATGCGCTTGATGATGGCGTTCTTCGCGCTGGGGACGGCGATCACGTTCCTGAGCGAGCGTCCGACGTGGCATCGCGTGGTCATGCTGGCGTTCTGCCTGCCGATCGCTCTGCTATGCAACATCATTCGCGTGACGACGACGAGCCTGATTCACGTGTTCGTAGGCAAGGAATACGCCAGCGGCTCGGCCCACACGCTTCTTGGCTTGATGATGCTCTTGGTGGCGTTCGGGCTATTCTTCGGCATTTCGTATATCCTAAACAACCTGTTCGTTGAGGTCACCGAGGACGAGGACGGCTCCTCATCGAGAGGGTCGTCGGGTGCCGTGGCATGATGGCGCAGTCTAACCCACCTGAGCGAGGGGACGCGTTCGGCGGGCCAGTTCGCCCGACCGTCCGCAAACGGGTCAGTCCCGAGGCCGCACTGAAGACGGCGTTCGCGCGGGACCCCCGGTTCGTCGTGTGCGTGGTCGCGCTGGGGGTGGGGCTGGGGAGCGTCGAGTGGCTGAGGGCGTACGGCTTCAGGTTCAGCAAGCAGCGGGTGGATCTCAAGGCCCCGCTGGAGAGCATGGACGCCAAGAAGATATTGCCTTATCGGTTGGTGGGGAGCGACACCATTCCCAAGGAGGAGGTGGAAGCGTTGGGGACCGAGGAGTACGTCCGTTGGCGTCTGGAGGACATGAGCGTCCGGAACGTCAACGATCCGTTGCACTGGCCGACGTTGTTCGTGACGTACTACTCCGGGCAGCCCGACCAAGTGCCGCACGTTCCCGAGGAGTGCTTCCTGGGAGGCGGTTACGAGCAGTTGAGCAGCCGAGACGCCAAGGTCAAAGTGCCCGGGCTCGAGCCGGCGACCGGGGAGGTCCCGGTCAGGATCCTGAAGTTCCGAAAGGACTCCACGATTGGCGGAGCGCTGGTTCCCACGGTGATCTACCTCTTCAGCGTGAACGGCGAATTCGTCGGCTCACGAACTGCGGTGCGACTGGCGTTGAGCAATCCGTTCGAGCAGTACGGTTATTTCAGCAAGGTGGAGGTGTCCTTCAGCCAGCGGCCAGGGGGGGGCTCGCATGATGACGCCGTGCTAAGGGCCGCCGAGCGGCTGTTGGGAAAGGTGCTGCCAGTCCTGGTGCGAGACCATTGGCCGGACTGGCCGCCGGAGGGTCCCCCGGTGGGGAGTTGAGCCCGGGGGGAGGGGCAGTTGTCGGACAGAGGACACATTAGAAAGAGCGGTGAAGCGATGGCACAACGACGATTGAACAAGAGCCTTGTGGTCGGACTGGTGGTGGGTCTGATGGTGATCTCGACGGTGGCGGCCATCCTCCTGCTGATGACGATCCGTGATCCTGGGAAAGTGGCGGCGCCTTTGGTTCGGGTCGCGGTGGAGGCCTACCGCGCGGGCAACTATGAGGCCGCGATGCGTGCGTACGGGCAGGCGTTCAACCGGACGAGGGACGTGACGTGGCTGGTGGCCCAGGGCGAAGCGGCCAAGGATTCCGGCGACGCGCTGGGAGCGATGCGGATCTGGGACCGGGCGGTGTCGGAGGATCCCTCCCGGATCGCCGCACACGAGGCGCGGATCCGACTTCGTCTGGAGTTCGCCACGATGTATGGGACAGCCCAGCAGAACGCGGCGCTGCGCGGGGTGGCCGACGCCTTGCTCAGGCAGAGCCCGGATCACCCGCTGGGTCACTTCGGACGAGGCATTGCGCTGACGGGCTTGGCCCATGAGCAACCGGAGAACATGACCGAAGGGCTTGCCGAGATGGAGGAGGCCCACGAGTTGGCGCCCGCGGATCGTGAGATTGCCAGGAGCATGGCCACGGCCTATCAGATTACGTCCCAGAACCGTCTGAAGGAGAAGAAGCCCAAGGAGGCCGACGAGTATCGCAAGCGGGCCGAGGACGTCTTCCGCCGGATGATCAAGGCCGATCCGGAGTCGGCTGAGGCCTACCTGTCGTTCGCTGGCTTCTTGATGAGCCGCCTCTACACCGAGGAGAACCTGGCGCGGTTGGCAAAGAAGAAGTTGGACCCGGCCAAGGAGGCCGCCGAGCTGAAGCAGATCGACGAGAACCTTCGGCAGGCCGAGAAGCTGGACCCCAAGTCCCCCGAGCTGGGCATGCACCGGGCACAGTATTGGCGGATGGCCGGCAAGCCGGAGAATATCGTCGAGGCGTACAAGGGGGTCATCGCGACCGTGCCGGAGCACTTGGACGCCTACATCCAGTTGGCCACGCGCTACCGAGCCGGGCGGAAGCCCGAGGAGGCCTTGAAGGTTCTGGAGGCGGGGTTGTCGCAGGACGTGGATCTGCTCGGTTACAAGGGGAACCTAAACAAGCGGAAGCGCTTCCAGATGCTGTGCACGGCGTGCGAGATCGCTTTGGCGCAGGCGGCCACCGAGCCGGAGAAGCGCGAGGCGCACGTCGAGAAGGCAGGCAAGTACTACGATCGGGCGGTTGCGGAGAAGGGGGCGGCGGGTCCGAGGATCCGTTTGGTCGAAGGACAGCTCTGCGAGGCGCGGCGGCAGTACCGAGAGGCCCAGCAGGCGTATGAAGCCGCCAACAATCGCCTGGCCTGGGGAGGAAACAGCGGGATTTACAAGACCCGAGTTCTCCTGCTCCTGTCCCGCCTGTATCTGCAGCGCCTCAAGGCGCCCGGCGAAGCGGTCAAGCTGCTCGACACGATTCTCGAACGCCAACACGGTGACTTCCGCGCTCGGCTGATGCGTGCGGAAGCGTATCTGACGATGAACAAGCCGAGCGAGGCCATCGACGACGTCAAGCGGGTGCTGGCGTCGGGCAAGGAACTGGGCGACGACCATCAGTACATACTCGAGGCCCGGAAGCTGGCGATGCGCGGGTACGCGATGCTGGGCAAGGCCGAGGAGGTCAGGAAACTCCAGGACAAGCTCGGCGGGGACACCCCGGCGGCGAAGCTGCGAGAGGCCTTCGTCTACCAACTCGAGAAGAAGAACGATAAGGCGGCGGAGATCTACAAGGCCCTTCTCAAGGAAGACCCGGCCAACAGGCGTCTGCTTGCGCGGGCCGTCGGATTCCTGGTGTCGATCGACAAGCGGGATGATGCCAAGAAGTTGCTGGCGGCGGCCCGGGCGAAGAAGCCTGATGATCCGATGTTCGAGCAGATGTCCCTGCTGCTGAATGAGAAGCTGACCGACGAGCAGCGCGATGAGCGTCTGTTGGCGTTGATCAAGGAGACGGACGACGAGTTCGCCCGCGAGGTGTCGCTGTACCAGTACTACATTCGCCGGGGCAAGGTCGAGGAGGCCCTGCCCCACCTGGAGGCGGCCAGGAAGATCAAGCCCGAATCGCCGTCGTTACTGGACGCCGAACTCAGGATCGCCCTGCAGCAAAAGGACTGGGACCGGGCCGAGCGCTGTTGGGAGGAGGCCGCCAAGCTCAACCTTGACGGCGTCGAGGGCCGGTTCGTCCAGGGCCGGATCGCCCTGGTCAAGGGCGGGCTTGAGACGCAAGAGGCCGATACGCTCGCGGCGAAGGACCTCGCCAAGTCGCAGGAACACCGCAAGAAGGCCAAGGTCCTGTTCACCGAAGCGGCCAAGCACCTGCGGGAGGGCATCGCCATCTACAACAAGTCGTCCCAGGCCCATTACTGGCTGGGCGGGGCTGAGGAGGGGTTGGGCAACCCGGTGGACGCGCGCGATGCCTATGCGATGGCGGTAGAGCTGGATCCCACGAACGGCAACGCCCACAAGGCGCTGGCCAGGCTGGGCAAGACGTATGGGAACGTCGCCGACGCGGAGGGGCATCTGAAGGAGGCCATCCGGCTGGCGGGCAAGGATGCCGAGGGGTTGCCGCGCGATCCATGGCTTCGGCTCCAGGTGGAGAACGAGCGTGAGCAGGCCGATCCCCGCAGTGCCATCAAGCGGCGGGAGGAAGCCCGAAAGAAGGATCCCAAGGACATCTACAATCTGATGCGCCTGGCCCTGTTGTACGATCGCGTGGAGGACAAGGCCAAGGCCAACAAGTGCGTTGAGGATTCACTGAAGGCGGAGCCGAAGAACCTGGCGCTGGTGTGGGATGCCGCGCGACTCTACACGCGGAACGACCAGCACGTAAAGGCGGACAAGCTGCTTCGCGATCTGGTCAAACAAGTGACGGGTGACGAGAAGACGCGTGCTCAGGTGATGGTGGCCCGGCACAACGCCAACATCGTCCGGCGGCACACGAGGGGCATCAAGCGGTATGCTCAGAACGTCGTGTTGGAGGCCCAACAGGCGGCGGACCGTGCCTATGCGGTGGCGGCGCAGCTGCCGAATACC